>Ga0209208_10000838_pt1 | contig 41743 bp, 18 predicted proteins | sample S1TSphfallax_3_FD_187694 | JGI IMG/M metagenome (GOLD analysis project Ga0209208, IMG submission 187694) | Host-associated microbial communities from peat moss isolated from Minnesota, USA - S1T2_Fd - Sphagnum fallax MG (SPAdes) (version 2) | ecosystem: Host-associated > Plants > Peat moss >... | reverse complement strand
CAAATGAGTCCAAGGTTGCCCGTGGCTTGTCCCAACACCAAAAAGGGTGTAGAATGAGTTCTAACCAACTTGTGGTTGGTTTTGGATGTAGGACTGTGTAACAACATAATTGTCCTCTTCCTAGTTTAATCCCGGGACTTCTAGCACGCCCCTCTTACCCCCTTTAGTGCTGGAAGTTGGGAACGGCCCTTAAGTTCCAACTTTCCGCAACTCAACATACTTAGACCCTCAAGTGGGTTTAATAAAGAACTTGGGAGCATGTCATCAAATCCCCAAAAGTGATTTGAAATGACACTCCATGGGGTTTTGTCCCAAAACCAAATATTTTGAACCGTATTCACATTTGAACCGATTGAAAACAAACTAATTAACCTAACTAACCTAGCTTAGCCTACTTACAACTTAATTAGGTAGTTAAGTTAAAACTCTCGACAAAATTTCCCTTAGCCCATGTCTTTAACCTAGGCAATTGAAGCTAGTTAAGTTAAGCAACTTGGCCTAGGCCAAGGTAGGGATGTCATGTGTGCCATTTGTTGAATTCAAGGAAAATGACCATGTATCAATATTTCAATCTTTAAAAAACTTAAGCATCTTTACATTTTAATCATAAAATTAGTCTTAAATGATCATGCCACACAAACATATGCTATTACAGATTTTATCATAAATGATAATGAAATAAAAATTAGATGTCAATTGAATGAAAAATGGGTGTAAGTCAGATTTCAATGCAACTACTATTTCAACTTGGTGGCATGCAATGTCTTTTGTGGTTGAAATTTTATGTGATGTGTTTAAGGTGACTAATAAAATTTGTGATCACATGTGACATTCACAACTAAAAATTAGTTGAGAAATTAATCATTAATATGAAATGTTACTATGTTCAATTGCATCTTCATCATTGTTCACAATTTTAATTATTAAAGTTTAAAATGAGAAAAATTAATGCAAAAAAAAAAGAAAAAGAAATTTAAAAGAGCTTAAACATGTAATGAAATAATAATATGGTTTAGGGGAAAAAAGTTCCTTCACACAATACCCCAAACAATACCTTGTTTGACCCAAGTATAAACTTTGAACACAAGTAGGATCACCCTTGGGAGCTCTGGCTAAAATTCATTTTGGCAAGAAAAAATAAATTATGAAATTTCAGCAATAAATAAAGGCAGTTTCTTTGGCAGATATTCTTGACTTTGAACCTCTTATGCATATGTTAATGTTTGCCCCCCCCCAATTTGTCAGTTTTGCATAAAATGCAAACATCTCATAGATCAAATGGTGACATGTTTCAAGATAGGTATGGATGAAAAGTGAAAAAATGCTAAAGAAAATTTAGCCCTTTTGAACTAAAATGAAAGTGGAAATGTGGCTGAAGTTTTGTTTGTCTCTTTTTGGGGGGGGAGATTTGGTAATTTTTTTCCCAAAAAAGAAGGGAATATGTGACCAATTAAAAAAAAAATCTCACTTTTGTGTGAATTTCTCACTAGAGAATAGGGCTGATGTGTGTATATATAAACATGGAAGTATTATACAACAATACAATGAAATCTTGACGGTAAATTGTACAATGGTTTTCATTTTTATGAAACATTTGAATTGAAATTTGATCATGATGCACCATATCCTTACATATGTAAGTCATTTGTAGATAAATCCTATTTATCATACTTACAGCCTGGAATGTTTTGAAAAAAATGGGACAAATTTTGCCAATTTATCAATAAAAAAATTGGGATTATTTTTGTGAGGTGTAAATTCAACTAATTTTGCTAAATTTTTGGAGATTTCGCCAATTTTTTTTATAACACAAAACTGAAAAAAAAATCCTTGCTTACAGCCAACAAACTAAGAGCATACCCCATTTGTACACTATTTTTGATATCACATTTGTCAAACTCTTCAAGTGCTGAACACAAGTATTATTCAATAATACCCTCTTTAGTAGATACTACATTTATGTCATTGAGTTTGTCAATCATCTTCATCAAATTTTGAGCATATTCTATTCTAGTTCTAGTAGGAGGCTGGTTGCTCAGTTCAATACCAATTCCAGTTCCTCTAGCGAATATGCGACCATCTAGATGTAATGTTTCGTTTACTAAGAATTACATTTAAAGTCTCAAGCACACATGGTCAAAGTCTGTTTCTCAAAACATTAAAGCTTTGTTCAGGAGGGGAAAGGTGAATGCGCACTGGGGCGCGCCTGCTTTTGCAGTCTGAGAAGTAATTTTAAGTCTCATCAAAAGTTCCAGGAGACTGAAGAGATCAAAGTTAGTAAACTCAGTGCCCTAAAGCAAAATTACACAGAGTATTAATTTAGAGATCTGGGCTTCTGTTACAGATTGAATCTTGAGCTTTGGTAATTTCTATAACCTTGAATACAGCTCGAGGTTGAACAACAAGACACTTCAAAGAGGATTTTCTCATCTGATGATCTTAACTGAAGTTAAACCAGCTTGCCAACACACGGTGATCAGCAGAAAGAGATTTTTGTTATGTTGATATGTCATATATAACTAGTAACAAAACATGTTATTGGAGCCTGCACTTGTTTGACTCCAATGCAGTTATAAGCATTCCAGTACTATTGCCTGTGTCAGTGGAAAATACAACACAATGAACAAAATGTAGCTTGGGCTATATAAGTTACTGGAACAAAAGAATAGACGAGTAGTATGTCATGACATTTCCTGTTTTCCTCATGGACTTTGAACCCATGAAGCTTGATCTCAGTGCTATGGGAAAAAACACGTTGAATTGTGTAGAAGGAATTGAGAATGACAAGGGCCATCAGTGCACATAATTAACCCTTGTCACCAAAGCATCGCCCATGAGCTTGTAAGCTCCAGCTGGCAGCTCAGAAAGCAAGGATACGGCATAGTTCTGTTTCCGTTATCATCTCTTCACGATAGGTGACGATATCCTGAGTCTTCACAAAGTTCATGAACGTCGAGGTTATGTCCGATCCGGTGCGGCGATCATGCTCTTCCAAGACCATTTCGATCGCTGCACATGACGACACATTCTCGAGCATCAATGAAAAAGGATCAATTGTCATGCTCATGAATTATATCTTTCCAGGTCCTTAACCTTTCTATCATGTCTAGGTCCAAGAAGTCCATCTGCAGGAGCAGACTTACAAGGTTGGTGAACACCAATTAACTGCATGTCCCAGCTTCATCCTTGTTGCTAGATCCAGGGGAATACCTATGTATTTCCTTTGATGTGGACAGTCTTAAGGGGAACTACTTCCATCTTCGTCTGGCAAGGAAGCCCATCTGCAGGGTCTTACTACTGGACTTGACATCAAAATAGTCGACTGAAAAAGAATGTGCATGCAACCCGGGACATGCAACGGAACATGTAATTTTCTCACCAGAAAAATGCAGTTTCATGTACCTTCGCAGTTGATTTTGCTGAAGAAAAGCAATTGGTACATGTCGGAATAAAGGCGGAACGTCGCCAGCCTGATCTCTTCAAGCTCTTTCGAGGTAACCCGGCTGTACTCGAAAACCGGAGGTTCAATCATTTTTTGCCTCCTCTCCGCGTCTTGCCTCATAAGCATGAATCGCTGCAACACCAAAAACGGAGCATGATCGTGAAAGTCCGCTAAGAGAAAAAGACCGATTCACGGTAGGCAGATGAAAGAAAATCTGGTTGGGAAGTACAGACGGGCGGCATTACTCACAGTTGCCGTCCGGGTGTGCATAAGATGGGTCGACACCAGAAACTTGTTCATCTTATAGATTTGCGCAATGAGCAACTTCGAGAACTCGGTCACTTGAAGGGAAAGGTCGTTCGGCGGGCTATCTCGTTCTTGTACGCTGTTGTGCTCGCGAGGCTCCGACGCCGGGATCCCGCCAGGTTGAATGTTGAGGGAAGACGACGCTATTTGCTCGGTGACAGCCTTCCGTGGCTGCAGGAAACGATCCATGTGCTTCCTCAGCACCTTAACGGACAGACAATGTTGTCTATAGTAGTAAGGCATGTTCTCCATCACCCGGTCTGCTTTCAATGCCGCTTCTAACCACCCGGTTTCAACCATTGTGTAAGTGGTCAGGCTCTGCCTCAGGACGAGAATTAAGCTCGTTCAAAACAAACAAACGTGGATAGCTTGCTGCTTAAAACAACTTCCTTCAATTCAGCAGCTCATGAAAGATCTACTAATCTGCTGGGCGCCGTCCTGTGTCCGTCCACTGCTGAAGAATGTCCATACTATACTACGAGTGAGAACAGGAGCGCTTGAAACTAGCAACTTTATCTATATCCCAAGGACCACTGCTAGTATGCTCTGAACGAAATCGAAACATGAGTCATTCTGAAAGCTGTAAAAGATTTTCATCAACAAACAAACAAACAAGACGAGCCTTTATCCAGACCACGTTATGGAAGAAAAGACACAGCAGTGAAACCCTTGCTCGGAGAAGAAAATGTCTGCATAACTCTGTTCTCGGGCGAACGGGATTCAAGGCATTAACTCCGTGAGAAGAAGGTGTAGAACTCTCCAGTGTTTAACTCTAGTATCGGCTAACGGGAAAGGTATTAACCCCGTTCGAAGAAGTTAGAACTCTGGTGTATAACTCTGGTCTCTGCAAATGGGAAAAGCCATTAACTCCGTTACATGCGCCCTTTGTAGATGATCTTCGTCGATACTGCTCAATAACCTAATTCGAATTTCGCTCTGGTCATCGATTCCGTGGTGGCGTTAAAAGTATCATCCGGGTAAATTCTGCCTGTGGTAACCTTAGTGGTTAAAAACAAAATGTGGGAAGATAAGAGTGATTTTGGCAACGGTACTCTCTCTTGAAATCCTATCGAGTGGGTTACGAACTAAGTACAGAGAGAACAACTTGGCATACTGCGTAGAGAGAGCCTTTTACACTCCCTCCACATGATTTGAACAACTTAATTCCAACGCTCCTTAATAAATCATGATTAAAAATGTACTGAGATGACTATTATTTGGTTGCTTGATAAACCTAAATTACTACAATTAAGAATATTTCTTATTATATATGAAAGAACATAAACATATTGCACATGGTCCTTTATTAACTTTAAATGAGCTAATTATCATGAAATTAAACTACTGGGAGGTGAATAAAACATTACTACTTTAAGCTAGTTTCTAATTTATGGAAAATAACATAAGGATATATTGTATATGGTTGGGCTAATAAAGGTTATTAAGTGCTATTTATTATCATGATTAAATGAATGTGACATGACCATTTAGTTGCTTGTTAAATCAAAATTACTAATAAGAGCTCTAGTTTCATATGGGAAAAAAATACTTAAGTATATTGCACATGGTCCCTAACTTAGTTTAAATTTGCTAATTATCATGGTTACAAACTTGTGGGATAACAAATTAGTTCCTTGTTTAACCAAAATTATTAAGTTAAGCTAGTTTTTTAATATAGAAAAAACACAAGCATATTGCACATGGTGCCTATTAAGGTTATAGAAAGTTTCTGGTGATAGATCAATCCAAGCTGATTTAAAGTCTATGGCAGAAGTTGTAACTACAGAAGGGTATTAATAACGTACTTGGTTTGGTTTGTTTTGTCACGTTGAGATCTCCCTAAACAGGGTGCTTGTTACTGTGCTCTTGATACATTGGAAACCACCCCATGAGTAGGGGTGCACCAAGTTGTTTTTATAATGTTTCGATTCATAGTGAAGAAGTTATTAAATACTGAATAATGTTTTCACTGAAAATTCATTTAGATCAAAACTAAAATTATAAGGGAATTTGAATGGATTCTCGGTATTGTTGGAAAGCCCTCAATGAATAGAATTAATTTATTGAAGGTGATTTGGAGACGTTTAGAACTAAGGTGTGCCAGATGTTGAATTTTTGAGTAGTTTTGACGTTGAAAATTAATCTAAATTATAATTTTGGAAGGAGAAATTAATGGGGTATGAGTTCACACTGGGGCAAAACACAGGCCATACTAGTAAGAATAAAATTGACATGTTCCTCTCTCATCCATGAAGGTGTGATAATTTTTTTCACTGCAAATGAATTTGTGCTTCAAACTTCAATTTACCAATGTTTTAAAAAATTTCCTATTTTTTAGTTTCTCAAAAAGATGTAGTGAAATTTTGCTGGAAAAACATAATATTTCCCAGATTTTTTCAAAAGTAATTACAACATTTACTGCACAAGTTCAAACTCATGTTTTACAACTGTTTTAAGGAATTGAATACCATATTAATTATCACTACAAGGTGTTTACTAAATTATGATTGATCAAATATTAAGAGTTATCTGACTGAGTCCCTAGAAGGACCTGGCGTGAAGCATGAGCTGGATTGGTACCATGGTAAAGACCCCAAGGGTTTTTGGGTTGTTTTTGAACATTACAAATTTCTAAATATGTGGTCCTTAAAGACTTGATGTGTGGACCTTTGAGTCCAAATTGAACATTTCCTGGGTTAAACATGGCCTCTAAGAGGCCTCACTTAAGAAGTTGAAGTTACCAACATAGGTGCTGGTTTGTTAGATCGGTCCTGAGCATACTTGAAATTTGATTATTAGGAGATATTTTGGAGGCAAGTCCACACATATACACTAGTCATGATGATCTCCAATTGCTTGGGTAATCTGAATACCATATGCACATCCTGTCGTTCTAGAATCTACTAGTTACAACTTACTATTGTAAAGTTTTTGTGCTCCTTTGTCGACATGAAAATAAAAGTTTCAGAGAGATAGAAGGGAGGGTTTAGAAGATGTCATCAATTATTCTTTCAACAAATATGGGAAAACATAAAAGGTGCCAACCTTCTCCTTGACCCAAATTGTGGCTAAGTGCAGCTCAAAGCAAATGCATGAACATTGTTATGATCTTGCTTTGTAAGTTCAGACAGCAAAATCCCAAGAAGATAACAGAACTCACCAACCGCAAAGTTAATTAATTAAATATTATCACTATTTATAATTTAGACTGGTCGGTTCACAAAATGAGCGGACCTATCTGCAACTAGCTTTGAGGAGTTGGTATCACCAAAGTGCTAGTGATGGGATCAACCCCAGATTAGAAGTGTAATAAGGACTGAAAGTGGTCTTAACGTAGGGCACTTGCTCTGGGTTGGCTCTTTTTCCCCCCTCCAGTGCAGAGGCAGGAAAGCAATCAAAAGAATTGTGGTTAGTACCTGTAATTCATCTCTTTACCTACTTAAAAGTGGTTGTAATTCATCACTTTACCTACTCAAGAGTGGTTGAGAGCTGCTGAGAACTCTCATTGAAGATAGTGATCATGACATGACGTGATTCGGCCCTCTTATTATATGTGAAGAGTACCACGTGGAGATTAGCTTTCTAACTGCTACATAGTCTGTGAATCCTCTCTGGTGGAAGATACAGACCTGCTATAAACTAGCAAATATGGTGATTTCTTAGCCTGCATCTTGTAGTTGAAATCTACGAATTGTTTTGTCTTACATCTGCCCACCGACCAAGAGCGTGACCTAAAACTTGGGGACCTCTTGTCAGCTTGTAACATATATGTCTCATTTAGGCGTGGGTGAACCTTGAGCGTGCTGGTATTGTTGTGGTGTTTGAATGCTTCTATACATGTCTCATAAAGTGACTCAGCAGTAACCTCATAAGAGTAGTACACAGTTCCTTGATCAACACGGAATGATGGATGCAAGGCCTGCTGTTGTGACGTATTGTTTCTTGTCAGACCCTATTCTTGGCATGTGCATAGACCTGACAAGTTTATACAACCCATTAGACGTACATACAAACCGAATAGAGAGCTTTGAGTTTTAGACGTACATACAACGGATTGTTGAAAGACGCTTTAAGCTTACATTGCTGTACAGCAACCTTGTTGCTGTGACTGCACAAACCCTAAAGACTTGAGTAGAAAGCTCAGGGATGATCCTGATGCACTTATTTCTCTTAACAGTTCCTACGATATGATTAATAAAGCTGCTATTTCTTGAGAGCCAGCCTGCTCAAGCTCTTCTTCTGTCCACAAATAGTATGTAGTTGCTTGCCTACTTCAGGAATATGAGTGTGCACAAACCTCAGCCCTTTTGAAACAACCCAAGAAAAAAGAATGTCTTCTTTTTTAATTTACATCTGTTAAAATTAATTAACATTCCAATGGGCATAAGAGTTCCAAATTCCCAATTCCAGACGGCTTTTTAATTGAGGATCCGACTTTTGATAATTAAGAAAAATATCTAGGTACCCGTAAGTTGAAATGAAACAGTAATCAATGGACAGTAAAATAATTTGCCGAAATGAAACAATAATCAATGGACAGTAAAATAATTTGCTGAAGTGAAACAATAATCAATGGACAGTACAATAATTGACTTACAATAATTTTCCTTTTGATCATAACTGAGAGGTTGAATTGAGGGCACTATGAGTTTCTTAGGCACACTGGTTTGGATAACTGGGGCAGATGACTTGTTAAGGCACAGAAAACTATATGTTAAATTTGAGCCATATGAAATTCACCTAAACTGGGCAGATGAAGTTAAGGCACAGAAAACTATACCTTAGAACTAAGCTAGATGAAATTTCCCAAATGGGCATGCAGTGTGCACTCTTATAAGTAACACTCTTAATAACTGGTTCGTGCAGACTGATTTAGACCGAAACTGAAGTCAAAAAATACATTACACTAAAGCAGATTTCACGTTAAAAAAGCGATGATAAATTAGGAGAGTCCGGGAACTGCACATTGAAAAGCATTAGTTAGGGTGTATGGAAAAGGATACTTCTTAGGTTACATTTTATTTTGGAACTTGGGGAAGAAGGGTGGAAGGCATGATCTTCAATTAGAGTTGATCCTTCAAAAAGGCCATAAACACTACGACATCTGAATTATATGCTCACATATGCACTTAAACAATTTAAGTTTTGGCATGCTGGCAGAGAATTCTGGAACATTCTCATCCAGAACGATGTGCTCAATTCTTGAATTGATTTGGGTGTATGGAAAAGCATAGGTAGTTACATGTCATTTTGGAACTTGGGGGAGGGGACGGGGGGAGGCACCATCTAATTGGAGGTGATCCTTCAACGAAGCCATAAACACTATGACATCTGAATTATATGCTCTCATATGAACTTTAGCAATTTAAGTTTTCCTATGCTGACAGAAAATTCTTAAGAACATTCTCCTGGAAACTTGTGCAGTCATTCATATGAAGACTCATATAAATCAGCCTTTTATCAGTAATATTTTCTGAGTATTTTACATCAATTAGCAGAACTTAGCCAATAGCAAAAAGACATTAAAAAAAGGTGTAAAGTTCGTCCAGACCTTGTGTCAACATTCTAATTTTTGTTATCTGTTGATTATTAAACATAGAAGACAGAGGTATGTACTGGATCTGATAGGTCTAAATTGCTGCATGTGTTACGCTGGCTTCAGATTCACTGGACAATTACTTTGTTTCTTGGAAACACTCCATTGCAGGTCCAGAGACAGGGTAAATCACTCATGTTTGCACCTTCACCTTTTTGAGTGAGGCCCATCTTAGTGCCCATATTAGGCCTGAAAGATATTAGAACCTGATAATTGATTTAGTCTCAGTATGGGATATTTGTAATATTTATGAATAATTTAAGTGGATTTGGGGATTTTTACCATGATACCATTCGTGGGTGCTGGTTCACCCAAGGTGCAGGCCATTTCAAGTCTCTCACCAAATTCAAGCCAATAACCTAGCAGGTTGATGATTTTCATTGTTCTGGAAGGTTCATTGGTCTGTCAATCACTATATGAAAGAGTGACCCAACTCGATTTGCAAAGTGGCAAGTATTCTTTGTGTCCTGGACAGCCAAATAAATTGTCCAGGAGGATTATATACCAACTTTACAAAATGAAGGCATCTAACATTAGGTGTTCCAATGTTCTACTTTAAAGTTATAGGTTATTTATGTGATTTAGAAAAGGAGGTAAGTTTTTGTAAACAGAATCATGATGTTGCTAAACAACTTATTTTTATCAAATGGCAATTTTCTTCAAAAACATGCAATTACAAGGTTACTGGTCAGGGTATATCCGAAAACTAAATAAAAAACGCCAGATTCTACTTTAGGAACTCAGACAATATAAAAGGATCCTTCTAGATGTTTTAAATTTCATATTTTTTAAAGCCAAATTCGGCTAAATTGTTTAATGGATGATTGCAACATGAGTTTCATGACAGATTGAAAATAAAAGCACTGCCCTACACATGTGCCATCTTGCTGGCTGGTTTGAAATAAATAGGGGTTAGGTCATATTAAGAGGTTACCTGGTACAAACATTAATTGTACATTATGACCACTAACCTCTACTCATGCCTTCACACTCTTTTGATAAATTTATGTCTTCACTCTCAGGCAAAAATAAGTTATTTCTAATGAAGGTAAATAATCTTTGGGGCAGGCCCTTGGGCACGGTACTGAGGGTGTTTTAGTTTATGAAATGCCCTTCCTAAAGTGGGAGGGCTCACCAGCCGGGCTCACCATACCCTTCAACCCCTCAAAATAGTATTCCTCTGAGTGATTATTAAATTGGATGATGCCCTGGCAGACCCTGGATTTCATGCTTTGCCCTTGGTACGCAGGATGTAACGCCCTGCTGCTGGACCCTCACTAACTTAGAGCATGGAATTTGAAAGCCCCATATATGGCTATCATATATGTTCACCCAACTTGAGCCACATTACTCTGAAACCCCACCAACCCAAATGATTTTGTTCAAATAAAAACAAATTTACATATTGTAACCAAAGATCTTCAATTGTATCAAACATATATAGAGAGAGCTTGAAAACTTTGAGTACACATGCAAATAAGCCAAATTGATGAACACTTTCAGCTAGTTTATATCTTCAGAAGGATCTAAAGCAATTTTTATTCCACACTGCCAAGTTAGTTTCTATCAATTTAGAAGGGGAAAAAAAGTTTAAAATGCCAAGGGGCCGACCAGTGTTGCATTTTCCTCTCTTTTTTCAAAGAAAGAACCAATGGGTAGGGGTCTGGTATTCTCAAAAAATCAAAGAACCTGTCAAAGAGCCTAGTACCCTGAACCACTGGTTCTTTTGAGTTCATAACTTGCCACGGATACTTTGAAATTTTTCCAAAGCCTGAAACCAGCAGTTACTTTACGATGAAATATTATAAGAAAACCCACAAGCCCGGCGGTCTTTGATTTTGAAAATGTTCAAAAGCCTGGCTTGAGCTAAAAGTTATAACAAAATCAAAGAAGTGCCAAACACTGGTGATGACCCATTTGGAACTACAGAGTGTGATATCTAGAGAACGAACAAGGGAGCAGTGGCCTGTGGACCTCCTTGCTGGTAACTTGTGGCTCTTTCTCCTTTGCAGGTAGGTAGCCGGTCTCCGTGCAGAACTGTGCTTTTTTTCAAATCCTTTACTTGTTCCAATTGGCCACTGGTGGTGGTCACCCGCGTCCTTACAACTCTCGACCTTTCCAGAGTGCTCAGTGGTATAGAGGCCTGCAGATCACATCTTGTCCCTATCTTTTCTGAAATCTTCTCCTCCTCTTCGGTTCTCCTCCCATCAGTACTTTGGAACACATCGTGTTCCTCTCTCTTTTGAGGTCTTCTTCTCCTCTCCGGCTCTCGTCTGATCAGCTGCGCTGTCTGTTCCTAAAACTTGCGCTGAAGTCTTCTCCTCTTGATCTCCGGTTCTCATCAGCTGTTCATTTCGCCGATCATACACGCGCGAGTTCCTATCTCTACGTAAGTCTTCTCCTATTCCTCTGACGAGCACCAGTCTGCATGGGGGGAGATGTCCTTCTTTCCAAGTTTTTTTTTCTGTTCGGTGTTAAACCTTCAGCTGAAGTCTTCTCCTCCTCTCCTATTCTCCTCTGATCACCCCTCAAGATTTCCTGAGATTTTCTTTCTCTCTTTCTTCTCCTTCTTCATGTTTCCGTTCTACTGATATTGGTTTCTAATTTCGCTGCTGTATGTTTTTATTCGATGGTCGTGTCCTGCTCGCGCAAAGGACTCTGTTGGTGAGAAGGACTCTCTTGGTGGGGGTTCTACAACTGCTTGGCTTAGTTATCCTTCCTTTCCCTTCACATGCATGAGCATGGTTACGTGCTTCTTGCACAGAGTTCTGTTGACGTAACCAAGATTCTATTGCCTGGGAGGAGGGGGTCATATCTGGGCTTAGTTATGTTATTTTTCCCTCAGCATAGATAAGCATGGTTGTCTTAACATGGATAAGCAAAGGTTTCTGTTGTTGGGGGTGGGTTCACAGCTTGTGTAGTTATGTTTCTTTACTTAACACGGATAAGCATAGTTCTCTCCGCATTCTTGCACAATGGTTTCTGTTGGAGTCAGGGGCAGAGGGCGAAGAAATATGGATAAGCATGGTTGTCAGGCATTGTGCTCGATGATGTGAAGTTGCTTAAAGAAAGAGGCTAACGATTTTGTTCCCTGTCAGAAGAAGGAAATATTGTGGCTTGCCTGCGGGCCACTTCAGAAGAATCGGTACATCAAAATGAAATTCGGCAAGATATTGGCAGGAGTAGTTGAGAAGGCGCCTCCAGAGTACCTTGGAAAGTTTTTGAGCTACAAGTTGTTGAAACGACATATATTTCTACATAAGATGGGCGCCTGTCAGTGTGCACTGGCGAGGCAAATCGAGGGGGAGATCGAGCTACGTCGCCCCCTTGCATCCGGAGCTGGAGCATCACATTGCCACGAATGCAATCGACCGATTTACGCCATTGAACACGATGGTAAGTTCACATCGTCTGTACATGATGGTGGTGACAATGGTCCGCTAGCAGAGGACCACCTCCAAAGTCAGGTTTTGGAGTTCAAGCGGCTCCTTCGAATCCAGCTATGGAAAATTAATGTCTTTTTCACGGCCACAAGACAATTCTGCTATTTTACCATGACTGTGAGGCATTCTACCATCTGACCAAATGTGTTTTCAGTTTTTAACTTCTTTACAGAACTTTAGCACGCATGATGTCATACAACTTCAGCATCAGCGTCGTAACTGCCATGAATGAAACACTTTCAACGCTTCGTTGGTATGCTTAAAAATGCAGGAGTTGAACAACATGCGGCTCAACGAGGAAGCCCGACAGAACATACTTCATCCCTCAGGCCGCAGATACTGGAGCCACGACACACTGCTACGTATAAGGCAACGAATGTTCAGCCTTTCTGCGATGATGGCCCTTCTGGGGAACTACAGTTACTTGAATTTCGCTGGTAAGCAAGCTGACAGATCCCAAACTGTTCCTTAGCTACTGTAACTCAGCTCAATACCTCTTTCTTGCAGAGAAACTGATGATCACTGTCTAGAAAAAAAATTGGCTTCAATCAGGACAATAAGAGCATGGATGGTGCATGATTGATGGAAGTAATTTGTTTGCAGCTTTCATCAAAATCTTAAAGAAACACGACAAACGCACAGGCTCCAACATTCGTGCGGAATTTGTCCAGCACATCCTGCTACAGGAGGATTCTTTTGTTTTCACAGAGGAATTGAATCACTACGCTAGCATGTGCCTATCTTTACTGGATCGATTTCCGGAGCCACATACGGCCCGTCGACGAGCAGCAGCAGGTACTACTTTTCTCATCCGTGCTAGAGGCGGGCCACTCCTAGTGCCTGCACCAACAGTTGCTGATTCTGGAGAAGAACCTGTGAATGATACGAGTGACTGTGAGTCTTCTACTGAAACACGTCCCAATCTATTGAGAAGACGACCATTGGTGCGATCTCCCTATGCTCGCCCCGCGTGGAGTCCTGCAGAGTGTGTTTATATGCGGGCAGCGACTGCAGCGGTTGCTGCTGGCATCATGGTTTCCACCACGGTTGGATCTACCCACAACTGTCACTCCATGTATCCCCCCAACGTATGAAATCACAAACTCGTTTGCATGTAATGGTGAAACACCAAGTCTAGAGGTGTAGCTCTCTTATGAACATGAACATTTTGAAACCCTACATTTTGAAACTCTTCCTCACTTGGTCCTCACTTACATTTTACAGCAAAAGTTTTTACTGAATACATGTATGTTTTTTTTTCCTCTGTTATGACACTTGTGTTTTCTATTTTGTTTCTTCTGAATAGGTTCTACTTTCAAAAGCACCTAGTTTCCTCTTTCTATCTTTGATCAGCAAGGGGCAAAGGTTGGGTGTGGTTGAAGGCTGTACATACATGGTTTTCAATAATTTAAATAAACTTTTTTCCATAGTTTCTATGTTGAAATCAACTCTTGTGTACATAATTAACATTTAGCCAATGGAATTTTTTTAATAGTATTTGGAGTTGAATTTGTTCCCTCCTTGTGAACCTAGGCACAACTTCAGAGAGCCAATTGACATCAACTCTTGTGCGTACAACGTTTAACCCTGGATGTTTTTAATTTCATTTGGAGCTCGTTAAATTAGGTTGTGGGTTCCTTAAGAATGTTGGGTACAAATTTAATCCTGGGCACCACCAACCTCCGAAGTTTAGCAGTTCCACTAAGACGCAATTTATAAATGTGGCTTTCAAAAGGGGGCTATGCACAATCCTTTCAAGTATATTCCATGACATATTCTTTGGTTCGTTGGACAAGGCCCCTAAAAGGCATTAAAGGACATAATTGCATCTGTAATGGTCTTACTACAAGGCCTTTTCCGCCTCTTTTTAGCTCCCACTTGTAAATGTCAGAATGGAAGGGTAGTGTGGGGTCTGCTAGGCAGGTCACGTAAGCAGGTGCCATTCAAAAGACCATTCTGTAAAATGCACATGACCACTTTGCAAATCCGCTTGAAACTATGTTACGTAATGAAGTGTGGCAAGTAGGGACCATTGTGCCTGTGAGGAGATTGGGCACCTACCCAATAATAAGTTTATGCAAGCCAAGAGAACTATGTCCAAACTTGTCACACCAATTGTACATTGCATATTATTGATATGCACTGTTACACACTTAAACAACTCCCCGATAATATTTGTCCTTATCATTACTTTTAAGCAAGTATAAAGATAAACCTCAAGTGATCTTTTCAAACCACAGCTGGGTATTTAGCACTATGAATTATCTAGTGACGTTGATGATTTGGAGATTCATTATTTAATTTCAACTAATAAATATTAAATTGTTATCCATTGTCATTTTATATTTTAAAATATTCTAAAAATGCAGGGGATAATCTCTAAACCTTGAGCCCTTATTTTAGTCCTAAAATACAAATCCAAGAACAATTCATCACTTGTGCATATTCATTTCCTCTTTTTAATTTGGTAACATGGCTAGGTTCAAACTATCAGAGAATTTGGAATTCTTTTCCAAGTGTTGGCTAATGGAATAATAATTTCATGGGTTGGAAAGCGAGGGTGGGGGGCAGGAGCTAAAACATCTGCTTCATGTTCTTCAAGGTTGGGCAATCGCAAGTGGATTTTTTTTGGAACTTGGTTAAATTTTTTTAAATTTTAAGTCATGTTGTTATGTATACAATTGAAGCTCAACCTTTAACTTGATTTTATTCATAAACAAGTATCTTTATATTAGCTTGTTTAAAATCCTCCAACAGCTCTAAAACCCACGAGCATAATGGTTCCTGGTGTGACCCAGAACAAACCAACGTACCATGCAGGATGGATCTTGTGTGGACAGCAAACACTTTTTCATTGTATTTCCATGGAGAGCATAGTTAACCGCTGTGGTTAGCTATGTATTAGCAATCCACATGCATCTAGCTACCTAGTAGCCACCTTGAGGTGCCTTCTTCACTTAAAAATACCTAAATAATAACCACCTACGTTCCCTAACTTATTACATATCATACTTATGGGCATTCACAGAGGCGTTACCTAGGTAGAGAAATGGGGAAGTAGAAAACTCTGCAAGATAGGTTACCAATGTGCTGGAACCTTGGTAGCTTGGATGCAGTTCATCTACAACCGAGTCCTAACATGGATATAGAATGGATGGTGCACACCGATAGGCGCTGGGTCACACACCAAATTCCCTGTAATACCACCAAGCTGCTGCACATAATTTGGGAATAATTGCCATGGGATGAAATTATAATTTTTGTAAAATCCTACCCCATTTTTTTCTACTGTTGTACTTGGCGAAAGCCCATGGAGGTGGGTTTAAAATGCTGGTCGGTTTTATGAATTTAGCATAATGCTTGTGGAATCATGGGCTTGAAAGTTTACACTTTTGGTAAAGCCTATTGGCTTTTCTTTTCCTTGGGATACTCGACTCGTACTCACTAGGTATCATGGGATTTTTTTAAATTACAAGACAATGGTTTTTATGCTGTGTTTTAAAGCCCTTAGGGATGGGCTTTAGCTAGGTTTTACCCTACACATTAGTTATATGTTCCCTGAAATTCTTTTTGAGCCCATGAACACCTAGAAGTTAAACCCGAAAAAGAGTTCAACCAAGTTTCTAGTTTCTATGCAAGCATTCATGAGTAACTGAACAAGGTGGACTAGACTGTTATCAAAAACGTTGTACTCCCTCCTGAATGAATGCATGTTTTATATGTGTACATGAGGTTAACATATGAATATGTCAAAAAAAATGTTGGTTCAAAAAATGCTAATGGGAGTCAATGAGATTATTTTATAAATTTCATAACTTTTAAATTGTAAGTGTATATTTTAATGTCAATAGTAGGTTACTATCATTTAAATAATTTTTTAATCATCAAATTTTTTCATTGAATGAATCCTTCACCTTAGTCCTTTGAAAATTTGATTGTTTTTAACACATTTATTATTATTTAATTTGAAAAGTCTTTTATTAAAATTTTAAATCAAAATTAGAGATTAAATTTAGTAAATTTTTAATTTAAATTTCTCCACATTCATATTAATGATTTAGCACAAGTTGGAATGGTTATCATAACTTTAATATATTAGAATTTAAAATTTTATTAATGTATTTTGAAATTTTTGAGGAATTTTTTTTTTGTCTCCTATTAACATGTTTTGACTTTGTTGTGGAATTGTAAAGCTAAATAAAGTCTTACAAATTAGCTGCCTGTAATTAAATGTACATAGTCAATAGACTCACCAAATGTGATGTGTCAACCTCAAACATGCCAAATGTCATTTTAGAGTATTTCAAATTTTCAAATTATTTTCAGTTGATAAATAAAAATCATATACTCAGTTTTTGAAGACATACAAGGCCTTGAAGACATTGAGCCTTATTTTCAACATTTTAAAAAGGACTGTCCTACCCTATATTTGGTAGCACTCTGTGCTAGAACCTTGATACTCAGATGCCATTCATCCACAACTCAGTCATAACATGGATATAGAATGGATCATGGTGCAGTGACAGGTGCCGGGTCACATATGCAATGCCCTGTATGCCACCAAACTGCTTTGGAAATAATTTGGGAATAATTGCTACCCTTGGATGATTTATAATTTTCATTAGACTTTTTCATCTAGATCCCATGAAAAATCCTAGATTCTTCTTGAACCCATGAACATCTAGAACTCTAGCTCCAAAAAGAGCACCAAGTTTCTACACAACAATTCATGGGTAACTTTTAGGTGGCCATCCTCCACTGCAAGCTTTTCCCAAACTCATTTGTTTTCTAAATAATTAGTGTAGTGAAGTTTTGAAGAACACATGCATAAGCACAGACTTAAAGACTCATACTTGGTACCTCTATATTTGTGCCTTATACAAGTCAATGCCATGAAACAACCGCCATGAATGGAGCTCCATCTTGTATATGACATGAGGGTTATGTCACCACATATAAACTATCCCCCAACACAATTGTAGATCTGCTAGGAACAGTGGACACTTCTTTACACATCTAAAAGATGTGCTGTGCAAGAATATTATCATAATGTAGTTTTGCAGATACAAGAAAATGTATGTAAGCTGCTTCCAAGTCCCAAACTAATTCCATGTGTCCACAAAAATCTAAATGAAGATCTCCATTCATTCAACAATTGTCATTTTGTCAATCCTTTGAACCTCTTTCAATTGGCAATACCTTGCTAATTGCAGTAGATTCATTAAACACTTGCAGGAGGGTGCAAAGACTGGGCATTTGATGTGGAACTTCGTTCTGTTGTACCTAAGTAGATCTCATGATCCAACAAGCTGCACATGACATCTAGAGGTGTATAGTCCCGATAAAATTCCTCCTCAGAAATAGGCAATTGCTGAATTGCACCAAAAGACATGAGGACACCACATTGCCTGGCTAACTTTCCGAACTCTGGCAGAAGAACATAGAAGTCTTGGGCTTCCACATGATGCACATAATTCCAGCGGAGATTCGAACCAGTGTGCCGATCATGCTTCTTCAGTATCTTAACCGAAGCTGCACAACAATATATCCAAGAGAAGAAAAAAAAATGTTCAGTCCAATTGTACAGAGGCAGCACTGGCTGAGGCCTTTGAAACTGTAATCTTCCTTAGTTTACAATATTCCTGCAGCTGAAAGAACCCTGAGTTTTCTTTTCCAGGCTAGCTAGATGTATCAGGCCCCATGAGCAAGGTTAACAGAAAACTTTGGAGATCACATGTCTTGTCATTCTACAAACACTGGTCAGCAGCTGCTGACGACATCATGGGAATTGAATGCAAAAGTGCAATAGTTTCTACCTTCATAGTTGATCTTACTGGAATACTCCAGTGTGCGAAAATCCACAAACAGATTGGCCATCCACCACCGAATTCTTTTGAGCATGCCCACGTCCCAAGAAAGAATGGAAGAGTGAAGATAGTTTTGCTGAGCTTCCTGCTCTCTCCTCATCAGATCCAGTTGCTGCACAAGCATTAAAACTAGAGAAAGATCAACAGCTGCTTGTCACGAATGTGCTCCTACCTTGCAGTGCTACAGATTGTTGTATGAACGTCATGACAACATATCGGTCTCTGGATCTAAACAGACAAAATGAATCATGCATGAGCCATGCGTTCTCTACACCCAAACGGTTTCAAGACCTGCGTGGCAGACCTGCAAGACATTGCGAGGAAATGAAGATGCCATCATCCACATGTGGTGGCTTACCATCATGAGTGCAGTGTTATGCTGGAGGCGAGCGACGAAAAGCTTGTTGATCTTTTGGAACTCTGCATCCAGCATGCGCTTAAATATCGTCACTTGATAACGGAGATGGACATCAGTGTTGTCGCCTGTAGAACGAAAGAGCTCATGCAGGAAGGCCTTATCCTCCTCATCTATACCGGAATTGCAATTCACAGGCCGCTCAAGACCGGCCTCTACACCCTCGCGTGGTGCCGTCAACATGGGCTGCGAATTTCCTTGGTTACCACAAGCCATAGCTGTGCTTGGCCAACCCATCAACATACCGTTGGACCATGCCACCAGCATGGGCTGCGAATTGCCCCAAATGATACCTGGTCTTAGCCAACCCAACTGTATACCGTTGGACCATATCTGGGGCTGAAAAAGCAAGGGCTGAAAAATGCCACAAACCATAGCAGTGCTTGGCCAAGTACCCAGCTGCACTATACCGTTGGACCATGTCCGGGGCTGAGAAAGAAATGCATCATCGAAATCCAAATCCTCGATGTCTTCGAGTCCACAATTCGTAGTCACTGTGCTACGCTGGTCCTGACTACGACTACCGAGTTCGACCCAACCGTGGTCATGGGTGAGGCCGGAAACAGGCAAAGCAGCCGGCTCATCTTCGCCGGAGGCGGATATGCTCGATTGCACAAAAAGCTTGATATGCTCCTTAAGCATCTTATAATCCAAAAAAAGCTGCTCTCTGTAGTTCAGAGGCATGATCATCATGGTTCGCGACAGTTTCCGTCCGAACTTCATCTTGCCCAGACCTCGAAAAACTGTATCACCCCTAGCGCTTGATCGCCTCAGTCAGAGTACTACCAGCACTCACCTTATAATGCACAAAAAGGGGGAAAAAAACCAACACCACATATCTAAGAACTTCGCTGCATTTAAAACTCGACAAATATCTATAAAAGGACTTGAAGGGACCTGCAATGAAGCATGCGGAGGTTTGCAATCACCTTGGCAATGCGTCTACAACCGGGAACTTGGAAGAAAAGAGCACGGAGGAAGATCGCCTCAGGCGCCACTCTTTGCACCTGTCAACCAGGGATGATCTGCAAGCTGCTTCAGATCGGGACAGCTGAGCGTGGATTGCACATTCCCAGGCCACAGTCAAAGAAACCAGAGTAGTTCTCAGACCACGAGAGTGAACCTTCAATGTGGTAGCGTGAATACAGGTCTGATCTCTTCTTCACCTCTGATCTCTCCGTCGTCTTCTCCGTGCTGCTGTTTTTTACTTACCGTTCAAAGTAGAAAGTATGTGTCCCTTATACGTACTTAGATCTGCAGCACAATACGTACTTGGGTTATTAAAGAAAAGGAAACCAAATGTACACAGAGGCCTGTAGCAGGCGGGTATCTATCCAGTCGGTCTGGCGATCTTGCACCTCTGTTGAACATTTCTCCTTAGGTCGGCAGCTTGTGATCTCGACCCTGTCGAACGCCTTAGTTGCTTACAACAAGTCGCTACTGAACCCGAAAACGATAGAGAATTGGGACATTGGTGGGCACCACCATAGTTGGTCCACGGCCATTTAACCATATGTATTAAGTTGGCTCTTCACACCAGCTGCTTGTGTTTGACAACTCCAGCAACATATATACTGTCTTAATCAGGGTTACCAAAAGCATTCCTATTGGTCTTTGCTGTAGGGTAAAGGCCCCCCTCACGTTCCTACTGGTCTCTAGTGCAGGGTAAAGCCCCCGGGGCAGGGCTTTATCAGAATAAGGAGCTCAGGGCACGCATGAATCTGGGAAAGCTTGCCCCCAAAGGCCAAAGGGTGTTACATTTCAAAAAAAACCCCACAGTTTCCTTTTTTTTTAAATTCTGTGATACCCAATGGGTACTCGCCAGGGTATCATGAGAAAATTAAAGAAGCAAAAGATGGCTGGGCTTTCTGAAAAATGAAGTGCTCGCCTCTGCAGGCATAACACTTTTCTAAAAACCTGCCAGGACATTGCACCTCTTAATGCCATGTCCAACAACACTCAAAAAATCAGTCAGGTGTTTGCAAACATGTATTTTGTACAATTTCAAGAAGTCTAGTGTATAAGAGTTGAGAACCAGTAAGAAAAACTGTTGATATTCCATCCCTATGATGAAAGCCCCTAAACTGGATGGAAATGGATGAATATTTACACACTTTCATCAACCAGCCTCCTAGCTGGTGGGTGGGAAAAGAATCCATCCAAGCCCCCCTGGAATTCATGGATGCATCCACACAAGACATTTGTCTACTTTCCCTTGAATGCATTGCATACTCAGAAGGTATTTTTATGCCATTCTTTTGGAGTATGTTTGTTTTTCCAGTTTCCCAGGTCCCAGTAAAACTGTCATGTACCCCACTTTTGGCAACCTTGGTCCAATTTGTTCCACCATTATAAACTCCCATTGCAAATAGATAGATGGAGGTGTCCCACCTTTGTCCATCAAATTATCTATTGGACAATGACTTGGAGTTATTTTCTTTTGAACCTTGTCTTTGTTTTTTTAGGCACGTCTATCCAACTTCATCGCTTTGTTTCCATTACACATGGACCTGGGTTTCAGAATGATACGTTTGTTGGCTTGGCTCTTCCCATAGCGAAGAGACTGCAAATTGGCACTTAGGATCTGGGCATAAAAGGTTTTGCTCAAACACAACCCAATGTGTGACTGACATCTGGAATACTACATGTGTTTATATGATGGATGGGCATGTTCCCAAAAAGTGGATGCATCTAGATGAGAAGTTCTGGATGCAGAAAGGGAAGTTTTAGTTTGAAGTTTGTTTGCATAATTTAGGGCAGCGTCATTCTGCTATCCACTGCTTGTTTTGCTCTGTTTTGCTCATTTCACTGCTGGCCCATTTTGCATGTGGAAATGTCAATTTTATGGGTGAATATTTTGGTAGTTTTTTAAGGTCTGAACTCTTGAATAAAAGTACAGTTCTCCAAAAGTTACATGCAGTTCCATTTGTACACAATGTCTGAGATTATTGGTAGCTATGCTGGGCTGTATGGGGAAATGCCAAATAAAGTATAAGAGAAATCAAGTGGCATTGGTTGACAATGACTACATGAACTAAAGATATTTCCCATGATATGCATTGGATTATGTGGCCCAGCACTCACCAGTGCACCATCTGTTGTTGGAACTTACCCATTGTGACTCAATTGTGGATGAACACAATTTGGATGTATCCACTGTTGTAACCTGTCCTGTAAACCCTCCTTCCGGCTCACCATAACTCTACATAAACTACCTACTTAATCTGTGGGTAAGTATCATAAGTATGTACGGAATGTACAGCTGTTACTATGTAGGTGCTAATGTAGGTAAGGCATCTGGCATGGTTGCTAGGTAGGTAGATACATGTGGATGGTTGGTACATATCTAGCCTCCGAGCTTAGCTTTGGCACAGGAATACAACCAAAAAGTGTTTTTCATTCACATGCCATCCATCTTTCATTGTGTGCTGGTGGGCACTGTTTCACTAGATGACCTGATATAATTATCATACTTAAACATAGATATAGTACCAGTTCATGGCAATTGCTTGGGTTAAAATCCAGACCAAATAAGCTACATGAGAATATTGACAATTTGTTGATGATATCTAGACAGATGATGGGAATTGCATCCTCTGGAGTCAGGTCACCAAGTGGTAGATATTTAAGGTTTTGAGATGTTAAAGTTCACACTCCAGGAACATATTCTTTTCCATCACAAACAGATTTTTCCTAGATATACATTGTCTGCCCTTCAACACTCCAACTTTTAATCAACTTTCTCAGCATTGTTTTTAATTTAGACATATCTTGCAGTTCTGTCTTTACTGCTATCTGAAATTGGTGATTGGTAGAACTTTGAGAGGCGGTCCTATAGGATCCCAAATCTAGTTCCAAATTTTTTTTAAAAAAATCTTTGGTGAGTTAGGTATTTTGTAGTTGTTTAGGTCCACCTAGTTTTTGAAGGATCCAATTGAAAAATGTACTGTTTAGGTCAGGCATTAAGATTAATTAGGCACATCTCATCCACATTATGCTAAAATATACTTACACACGATTGAATAAATCTGCCTATAGAACACATCATTGTATAGAACTGTTTTAAACTGATAATTTTGATCATGTAGAAAATGGATTGGGTCACACTTAGAACCAGTGTTTTCTTTTCAATGTTTTGTGATTAAGCTGAGGGGGCAATCATCATAAGCTAATATAGCCAAATTTGGCTATCAGAAAAATATGAAAAGAAAAAAATTTAATGTATTTTGGTTATCTACTTGAACCACATATAGAAAACTGATGACTTTTTTTAAAAATTGTTTGGAGATGTTAATTGCCAATTTTGGGAGATTTGGTTTTCAAACAACCATTGAATTTGTGACAAATTTTTAACATGAAACAGGAGGCTGCTTAGAACTGCCATTGAATTCCAATGCACATATGTACTTCACAATTGGCTCATGCTCAGTGCTCACCACATTGTTCTAATAGCTCATTTGTTTTGGATCTATGGAATGTCTCTTGAAATCCCAGGTATGAAAGTACACTCATAAAGTTTGCAGCCTGGACCAAAAATAATGGAATTGTAGCCAATTAATCCAATTCCAACTTACAATGTAGTGGTGCAAGTATGTTGGAGATCAGTCATCCACCTCCACAGTTCATTTACTTGTTTTGGGGATTCCTCTTGGTTAGCTTCCAGTTCCAACGTTTTGCTTTCAAGCTTCATACAAGTCCAAACTAGAGTGCAAGCATATGCACATATGAACTTGTCTAATTATGTAAATTACAAGTACTAATAAATTACGCTGCATTTCGCTACACATAGTCCAAAATGATGTACAGCAACCACTTGCTCGCCTGCTGCAAGAAAGTGCAATCTTCTCCTCCTAATGTAATTTCAACAAACTTGGTCAAGCTACCCTGCACTGTTTCAATTAGGACCACTGGTTTAAACTTTTTGGCATGGTTGATGTCCAGACATCAATGACAGTGTGCGGTCCATTGTACTAGTTCACAAAAGACAAAACCACTGCTCTGTTGCTATAGCTAACTTCATGGCCAGTAATATAACTGTTCATATATGTTATATAAGCAACTACCAAGTAATCATCACTGTCACCTCCATGGTTTTTTAAAAGATTTGTGGTTTTGAAAGTTTGTCGATTTTTCTCATTTAATACGCAAAAAAAATTCGAATTTTCACCTTAAACATATATATATATATATTCAAAAACAAATTCACCACAGTGCAGAACTTCGCCAAAAAAACACATTCTGTGGTTATTTGAATTTTCAAAGAACTTTGGGTTCAGGAAATATTTCAGATTCAGAGAACTGCCAATTCTGGTTTCTTGAAAAAATCAGAATGCCTAAATCTTCACCAATGCATACTAAGGCTTGCTTTACACTAGGAGTAGGGACTGAAAAAACTTGGGGCCAACTTTGAACATTTTGGGCTTGTTGCTTGGCCTCAAGTTACTAATAACTGCTAGAACATTGACATCAGGATATTATTAAATGCTAGAACATTGGCACCAAGGGTTGCAAATTGGCCTCCCAAATGCGATGGTATTGATCAAACCCTGCCAAACTTTATAGAGAGTTCTTTATAGCAAGCCAACAGCCCAACAAAGGCCGACAACAAGGAGGAAATGAATTCCATGGTATCCTTTTTCCTGCCTTGGGGCCACCACAAGGCCATAGAGTTCAGCATTTTTGATACTAACTTTGGGCAAATTGAAAAGATTTTTTCTAGTCCAGCCTTGACTCCTAGTGTAAAGCCCTTGGGGCTGATTTCAACTTTTGCACCAATAGGAATGCTTTATTTGGGTTGAACATTGGCCCTGACTCCTACTGCAAAGCGGGCCTAAGGCTCTCCACTATGGGCAGAGTCAATAGAGCACATGGCCAAGCTGAGAACTAGCTAGTTCTACACTGGTGGTAAGAGCACAAGAGCTGTTGGCAGATGGACTTCGTTTGATTGGCATGTGAACATAACACCTGCTGGGTGTTCATTAATTGAACAGTGTGGCACAGTTGGAGATTTAGGGATTTCTTTTTCAAATAAATTGTGTTATCTAAAATTGGGAAAAAAATTCCAAAAAACCAGTTGAATTTAAACTAGGAAAACACACATTCAGAAATATTTCTCAAATTGCCCACCTTGGGGTGAAGCCCAAGGTGGGCAAATTTTCCAAAGTGTCTTTGGGCCTATGATAAGGCAGTAGCAGGGCCAGTATTTTATAGTATTTTAGGAATGTCAAGCACCCATGGTACAGTAGCACACTTGGGAACATGTTATCATGATCCAAAACATATGCTTCTTATATGATAACTTAAATGTATAGAGATGAAAAATGTGGATCACAAGACATATCAAAACCAGGGTCTGAGGCTTCTTATAATACCTACTCCTTAAGAGTGAATTGAGGGATATTCACAAAAATAAGGTGCCAGGCTCCAAATACAGAAAGAAATTTCTTTGAGTAATTTATGAAATAACTATGGGCTTTGCACTAGAAGTTACATTGTGCAATGTCATTCATTAAAAAATGTCATAAACTAAAATAATTGATAATGCTATAATATATGTTTTTGCATGTTTTACATGTCACATTTTATATTTTTATATTTGATCATTTGTGTCTATAGATATATACATACATATGAATTTATCTGGCTTTATCTTATTAGAAATCCACTTTCAATTGCTCAAAAATTTCTTCAAGTTTAAATGACCATTGGTATTTCTTATGCGAGAAAATGAGGCATGTTGCAGTTTTTGATAGCACTAGTGTGTTAGCACTTTTTCTCAGCTGCTAGAAAACTTGGACATAGACCAAGTTGCTGAACCCCCTAACACTAGACCCTAGCTATCCCTAGACCTCTAACCTGAGAACTGAACTTGGGTACAAACTCTTTTACCCTACCCATGTATCAAAAAAAATTAATCTCAAATGGAGCCCCGAGTTATATAAGGTCTATGTCCTAGTTTTCTCAGAGCTAGGGTTAGCAATGGTTTAAGGTTTAGGCTATACCTTAGCATTTAGGGTATCCAAAGCAAAGGTCTTTCATACACCTGGTAACCTTGCAACAAGTTTATCACACAGCTGCTACCTACACAAGAATAAAAATGCCCAAGTGAGAACTTGGGCCTCTCTTTGCTCAAGCTATATATGATTTTGGATTCATCTTAGAAGCTCTATTGCGTTTCTTTTCTTCTTTTGAATTATTTTTTTGTGTTTTGTCTTTGGAAGTTTGTTGATGCATGTCATGGTATTAAGCTTCTTTGCTCCTTGTCCTCAGTCATGTTCATTTGTTCTTCACTCTTACTCCTCATTTTTACTTTTGATTTTCTCTCCAAGTTTGTTCTTGCTCTTCACTCTTACTATGAGCTCCTCGACTAGAACAGTTCCTACTCTTTGTTTTCAGCGCCTTTGTTCTTTGCTCCTAGCTCAAGTGCTTTTCAATTTTGGCTCCTAATTCTTTGCGTTGGGCTCTTATAGTATTTACTCTGAACCCTACTCTTTGCTCTTGAATCCTTCACTAATTACATTGCTCCTATATTTTTATCAATTTTAATAAATATTTTCTCAAATATTTTGGATTTTAACACAAATAGTTGTCATTTTTTATTTAAAAAGAAAAAAATTACTTTGATAAATGGGCTTGTGAGAATTGCCTTAAATAACTAACTGTTCGTAAATTCATGAGAATCAACTTGATAGGGAAAAAAAAACCTACTATTCAAGAGGAGCTCATTCACAATTGAGGTTCGGGTTCAAGAAAAGGAAAAAGGACTCCAAGATTGTTATAAGGCTAAGTCTATTACAACTGATATTTACAAAGGAAAATTTTGAGTAAGAAAAATTGAATAGTCAAAAACAAAATTATTATGTAACGATGATGATTTTTCAAATGTGAACATAATTGCGCATCAGTATTTTGATTTACAAATGTAAATGTGAAAAATGTTGTAATGAGCTTCTATGGACAACCAAACTTCATTTTGCATGATTGTTTTATCTACATGTGACTTCACTTGGTGCTAGAATCCCAATTGTGAATGAGCCCAACTAGTTCTCTAAAAATTGAAATATATATATTAAAAGAACTCAGCCAATTCTTAAAACCCTTTATAAAAATCAAAACTAGTGAGAATTGAACTCTTGACTTTTACCCTGCAAACTGGATGTACCCTCAGAACACTGGTACAAACCAGTCATAGATTGAATGTTCACCAGCTTAGTTGAATGATTCAGTCAGATATGGCTAAAGAGGAAATTTGAATTTTTTTAATAAAAGGGTGCTTCTATATTGTGGCTTCTTGCTGGAGCCAATGATGTGAATCTGGTGATTTGAAGCAAAAAAATCCAAAAATCTGGCTAGTATAGATCATTTTTTCTCAAAAAAATCCTTCAAGTTGATGTTGTTCTGTTTCCCCCACCTCCCCTCCCAAACCCCCTTTTTTCTTTTTCTTCTTCACAAAATGGCAATTTAATTCATCACCAAACAAAAAACGCAGGTAGGCCCCAGCTGAGATAATGAAATTACATAACATTACATGTCAAAGAATCTTAAGAACTTGAATATGCTTTCAAAAATCCACTTGCAATTGTCTGACAATCTTCTTGAAACAAAATTAACATATCTTGCTTGGACAAAGCATCAGAAGTATTCCATATTTCCTGACCACATAAGAGATGCAAAATAATAGAACATCATATCTGTTCATCTACCCCTCCCAATCGGCTTAATCCTTAGTTCCCACATATTAATATGCATAACAAATCATTACCATGGTAGTACCTAGGCTCATTTCACAGCAAGGTGCCTAATAAAATTTCTTTGTAGTCCATTATGTTTGGCAATGAAAATTATAATAATCTAGAAGTCAGCATTATACTAAATAATTCAAATCAAATCTATACATAGTGCTCAAGAGCTTTATTCAGATTTCTGACATGGTAGTCACCTATTTTCAAAAAACACGGAAATTTCAAAAGGTAATTATTTAGTGCCTAACCAGGCTAGAGGTCAGTGTTTTTCCTGATGTTGCTCAAGTGACGATAGTCCAGAAGTATATTTAGTCAAATTTGGCAATATTAAAAATATGTGAAAGCATAAAATTTGAAGCATTCTTTCATATTGTAGGCAATTGTGAAGATATATGCTTTTTTTTCTTTTAATGATTTTTCTCAAAAAAAATAGAAGTTGCAAAAGAATAATCTTTTTCGAAAATAGTTTTTGCAAAATGGAGAAAACTCACCCTCAAAAAACTCACTGGCCTAGTTACTATAGTAGTTATATTATTATATGTACAGGGGGAGGAGATTCTGCTACATACCAGGGCCTCCCTACTTTAAGGGTCATAGCCTTGAGGGAAGTAGGCCAAGATCTCAGGCCTGAAAATTAGGGGAGGCGCTCAGGAGCAGGGCCCCCTTCGCAGCATAATGTATCAATGTTTTTTGTTTGAATGGTGGAAGGTTTAATTGATGAAAACAAGGTCCATGCCAAGGGGTGCTTTCAAATATGGAGAAAATTTAAACCTCAAGGAGTGCTTCATGGCTAAAAAGAAGTGTCAATGTTTAGACGCCAACTACTGCATTTTTAAATGTTGTATCATAATATGATAATGGTTTGTAATAGTGGTATCCATCAAAATGTACAATTTGAAAGAAAAACTTTAGTTCATTGAATTCATGTGCTTTCTTTGTCATAATTTGATAGATCAACCTTAAATATAAGTTTTAGAGACTTTAGTAATAAGGACACATATTCCTGGAGGAGTTACTACTATGATTAATCTGCACTTGCTACAATTGGTGATATAATTCCCTGGATGGATCCTTGCATAAACAAATGCAATCATGTCCTTAGCACTTTAGGGCTTGTGCCATGAACCCAACATTAGGTCACCAATAATGCAAAATGTTTGGTCTAATGATTTAGTCCCGCCTAAGGTAAATTGTACCCTTTTGGAGGTGGCCTTTTTAATTAGGTGTCCTTACGTTGCACTGGCCTAATCTAGTTTGGGAAATCAGACTTGCCTGGTGCTCTAAAGTTGGTCCCTGGAAGTTGAGGAACCAACAAAGTTATTAAACTCCAAATAAAACAAGGAATGTCCATGGCCAAAAGCTTCAAAGTTGTACCCTTGACTTAAAGAACCACACAAACTAATTAAATTCCAAAATTAAATTTTAAATGCCCATGTTTACAAAAGAGTTTGATTTCAACATAGAAACTATGCAAAAAATTTGTCAAAACTATTTGTAGTTAAACTCAAAATGAGATTAAAAAATGGTTCATGGCCAAATGTTTACACTGTAAGAGTCTGATTTCAACATAGAAAGTATGCCAAAAATGTTGTCAAAACTATTTGTAGTTAAACTCAAAATGAGATTAAAAAATGGTTCATGGCCAAATGTTTACACTGTAAGAGTCTGATTTCAACATAGAAAGTATGCCAAAAATGTTGTCAAAACTATTTGGAGTTAAACTCAACATGAGATATAAAATGGTTCATGGCCAAATGTTTACACTGTAAGAGTTTGATTTCAACATAGAGACTATGCAAAAAAAATTGTCAAAAATATATTTGGAGTTAAAATGAGATATGAAATGGTTCATGGCCAAATGTTTACACTGTAAAAGTTTGATTTCAACATAGAAACTATGCAAAAAAAAAAAATGTCCAGCTGCATAGAGTTAAACTTGAAATGAAATTAAAAATGCCCATGACCAAATGTTAGACAAGAGTTTGATTTCAAAAGAGAAATCATGCAAAAAAGTTATCAAAACTGCACATTGTGGACCTAATTCAAGCACACCTAACCCTTGCCCTTAGCCAAAACATAGAAAGAGGTAACTACTTCAGATGGACCCTGATCGGAAGAAATTAAAGAGAAAAAAGAGAAGAAAACATGTATTTCCATAATTTCCTCTCTAAAATGTAAAGTAAGGAAGAGTTTGAAACGTAGGAAATTTTCTTCAAGTTCATAACAGAGCGACACCCCTAGACTTGATCTTTCACCAGTACATGCTCTGATCCAGTTTGTGATTTCATACGTTGGGGGGATACAGCGACTCACAATTGTGAGTCGAGCTCACGCCAGTGTAAACCTGGACGGCGGCATCCGTTGCTACCTGTACTGCTCTGGTATAAACGCATTGAGGAGCGCGGACATTAGTACGCGGTTGCACACGTCGTCTATTTCTCGACGGGTAAGGTGATTCACTTACAGACGACGAGTCATAGTCACTCCCCACACTTCCTCGAGCACCTGTTGCAAGGGCCGGTCCGGCCAGTGGAACGGCTCTTGCACGGTGGCGCCGGGCAGCAGCAGCAGCTCCTCGATGGGTTCCGCGTTGCCTTCTGCGTGGCCTCGGGAATCGATCCAGTAGAGAAAGGCATCTGCCGCACTGGTCATTCAATGCCGGCGTGGAAAGAAAAAAATCCTGGCGTTCCACGATCTGATGGACATAGTCCCGGCGAATGCTGGAGCCGGTAATCCTATCGTGCTTCTTTAGGATTTTTTCGAAAGCTGCAAAATTACAACGAGAAAACTCATTAGCTTCCAATGTCTTTATAAATAGAGCGAGTCGCTGCGCACTGAGTTTTTTCTTTTTCAAGGAAAAAGTCTAGAACTGAGTTGTAGCTAACTAGGAACTTAGATCTGTCAGCATCAACTTTACCTGCGTGGTTTAGAAAACTGTAAATGTCCAGCAGGGTCATCTTCTCCGACAGTGTGACCATGCGGCGCCTCATATTCATCAGTTTCTTTAGGCTCCAGGAACTGCGTCCACCGGGATGAAGTATGTTCTGTCGTGATTCCTCCTCGCGGCGCATGAGGTCCAAGTCCTGTGCGTATAAAGCGAACCAAAGAGCTGTTGAGGTATGTGATTTGAACAGCTACTACTACAACAGTTACCATGCTAAAGTTCCGAAAAAGAAACTAAAGACTCAAAAACGAAGAAGAAGAGCAGATTAAGGTGACAGAAATGACTGACATGCATTGTATCAACGTAGTATTGCATGGAACTCGTGAAGAAACGATTGATTTTAAATAGCTCAGATTCAAGTAACTTCGTAAATGCGACACACTGGAATTCGAGGTCGAGAATTGCCGCCGTATCATCGTCACCATCATATACAGTGGATTGGAACTCATGGTCACGTTCAATGGAATACACAGGTCGACTACACAAGTGGCAAGGTTGTCCTAGCAATGCCGGGTGTCGAACTACCTCACTGAGTCCTTGCATTTGCCTAATGATTGAACACTGGCAAGCACTTCGTTGGTTGAGAAAGATGTGCTTCTTCAGAAGCTTATAGTTTAGAAACATTGGCCGGTACTCCGCAGGCATTGCCTGAACTACTCCTGCCAGGAGTTTACCAAATTTCATTGTGTTGGCTGAGATTGTTATGTCCAGAGCCTTGAAGGACAGACCAGCCAGCTAGAAAGCCTCCTTCCCCTGACAAAGAACACAACCATATAGGTGTTAGCCTCTTTCAACATCCCTAAAGCAACTTCACATCATTGTATGCATTGTCTGAAAACCATGCTTATCCATGTCAATAAAAAAAGACCAGAGAGCTACAAAACTAATTTTCTTCGCCTACAATGAGCACCACAATATTCCTTCGACAGCACTAGAAAGAAAGTTCACATCACCATCTACATTCTCTGACAACCATGCTTATTCGCTCTAAGAGAAGAAAAACATAACTAAGCTAAGCCAACCCAATCGATGTCAGGGGAAAAAAGCTCTAGACTACGCACAAACAGAAACCATAGGGCAAGGACGCACGACGCTACCAGATACGAACACAAAAGAGCGAAACACATCAATTACGTGACATACTCTGAGAAAACCAGAAAGGAGTCTGCAGGAGAAAAGAAGAGCTCACCTGAAGGTTAAGCAACTGATGCAGTAAGAACCTGTAGGAAAGGAAATCTCCGTGGATAGCAAGAGGCTGATCACATGAGGACAACCAGAAAGGAAATTTCAGGAGATCTGAAAGGCTGAACAGAGACGAACGAGAAGGGAAATCTCCGCAGATCTCACAGGCTGTGAGCAGAGGAGAACCGCAGAGGAGAACGAGGAGAAGAAGACTTGAGAAGAGATAGGAAAACTATGTAATCTGCTCGCCTCTATGTAGCCGGTGAGTATGCAAGGGACAAGCCCCAGCCTCGAAGAACAGGAAAGATAGATTTACTAAAGCCAGTTCCCTCACTAGGTACCTACCACTAGACGAAAACCTAGTTCCCTAACTACCTGCCGTGTGACAGTGCCGTCTTACCAACCAAGTGTATTTTCCGGGCCTTTTTACCAACAAGGTGTATTTTCCAGTGAGCTTAACATTGCTAGTCCTCTCGAGATAGTTTTGTGAAGTTCCAGATGGGTCATTACAATGGCAGAGAAAGAATTTGTAGTCCTTCTGAAGCTACAAACTAATTTGGCAGGTTTATATCACCTTAGACTAATTTTTCATTTTGTCGTTAAATTTTAAAGTGAATTTTGAAAAATGTTTTGTTTCTATATTATTTTAAAAACCCAGCAAAACAAATTGTGTCCATGGGGGTTTGGGACCAGGGGTTTTCTTTTCAAATTTGTGGATTGAAAGTTGGGCAAAATTATCCAAAAAATTTGCATTTGGTTCAAAAAAATAATAATAATAATTTAATATCCAAGTTTCTTTCCCCCAAAGTGCAAAAATTCACCCAATTTTTTTGAAAATCTGGTTGGGAGTAAGTCGAGGAGATTGAAGATAATATACCTTAGTACCTTCAGTGCTTTGGAACAAATTATATGTGATATTCTTATATATCAAAAATATTCAAAAATATTTTTCTCACACAGAATTTTTTTGTGAAGGAAATGAAGAATCATGTAATATTCTGTATTTTAAATGGGATCTTCAAAATTAATTATTATTCAGCAGACATGTGTACCAAAGCTGACAAGGTACTATGGTATTCACATGGGTGGGAGGGGCTGGGGAGGGGGGAGCTTTCAAATTCCATATACTCTCAGTTAATGGCAACTCACTTCAAGTGGGAGAATGAAGAAATTTGTGGAGGGTTTTAGTCACAAGTGCGAATGTAGATTGGAGGGACGATGATGTACAGAATAATGTTTGTACCCTAGCCTTTTAATGGACTCCAATTCACTATTTCTTTCAAGCCAGCCAGCAAGGTCTCTAGCATGTGTAGGGAGAAATGACTCTTGGCATATGGGTGTATGAAAGATTGGTTGAAAGCTAATGGCTCATGCCAAGGAAAACATTGTAAAGAGGTATTGTAAACATGTCATGTTCTATTAGGCAATTTCATAACAGCTTGAGTCATTCTAAATGGAGTGAGTCCTGACTGGATTTTCTGGGGAGGTAGTCCACAAGGTACTTCTGCTAATTTGCAGATGGATTGGGATACCTTGGACTTGGTGACCTGATGGCTTTCTTTCCCTATTTTTTTATTTTTTAAGTGGCAAATTTTCTATGGAAATTTTCACTTCACTTTACACTAACAAAACAAAATTTTCCACATATTTCTCAAAACAATTTCACAAAATAGCATGAAAATCCAATTTTTTTAAAAGTCTAGTCCTGTATAGACTTGAATGTTTTTTTAATATGGAATGGGTTTTCAGACAATGCATACAATGATGTTTTTAGTATGGTCTGAAAAATTTCCATGAACCTGTGTTTTTGTTGTAAGGTTTTCCATCCAGCTCCACCAGATGATAGTTATACCCTTTTTTCAATTTAAACTTTCAAAAGATATTCCAAATGTTGATTATTGACCTGATGAGTCACATGTAGTTCACCTTGAATATTCATTCAACATATGGGAAAGTTTCAAGGAGAGTCACCAGCTTGTTGAGCAACAATGTCCATCTAGGTGGCCATGTAGGCTTGAACTATGCTAGGCTATTTGCTTGAGCATGCTGGGCAGCCTTCCTTTTACTAGGGGATATATTGCCAGAAAGACAAATAAAAAATAAAAAATCACCAGATTCATATATATGCTGTCCATTGTGTAACCAAAAATAGCAAAGGATGATTAAAGATTTATACTTTATTTCTTGTAAATAGCCAGATTTGGCTAAATTTTCTTGGGATGATCACCAATTTTTCTACATTTTCAAATGAGATCTTGCCATTTTATATACAACCAGAAATTTCTGAAAAAATACTGTTGCTGAGAGATGGGAAAGGGCAGACCTGCCACCCATATTCTAACAACCATTAACTGTCTTGTCCAGACTCCAAAGCCACATGCCAATGAGTATCAGCTCTAGGATAAATTGATCTGCTTCTACTTTGGGTGCAGACTAATCGATGGATCCAAAAGAGTCACACAAGGTCTGCAGGGCCACCAACATAATACCTTTTCTTAATTGCCTTTCAAGCTTTTAAAGTGCTGAGTCAAAGCTGACTCTCTCCTTTTCTTCTTGAAGCCAGTGTTTTTTAAGTGGCAAAATATTGTTAGAATTTGACCATGAATCTATGTCTATGTGTAAAATCATGTGGAAAAATTAGGGCAGAATTACCTAAAGACTGCACACTTGGAATGTTTTTCCCATATGGTTTCTCTTGAACAATAATGCCTATCATTGCACATGGTGAGCTTGAAACTTATCCAACTATCAAATGGCACCATTACACCATCCAATGTCATTCATACCTACTTGTTGTCATTCTTCATCAAACCAAGAATGATGTTACAATGTACGACAGGTAAATTGTTGCACACAAAGTGGTCACTCTCATGATCACCAACTATGCAATTGAAATCACCATCACTAATTTGTGTTATTGTTAAAACTTAGGATGCATTCACTATGCATTGTGTAAGGGATTGTTCAAGGAGCAAGTTGTAGGCATATTTCAATTTTCCAATCGTTGAAAACAAATTCATTTACAAAATATTATGTTCTTATAATCCCTTATCATTTTTGCATTGCATTTAATCAAGTCAAGTATCCTTACTTTTTGTTGAATGTATCTTATTTAGTTGAACATCAAGTTTAAAGTTTAGGGTTTAATGGTCATTTGCTCTTGTTGTCCTTTGTTTTTATTGTTCAGTATTCAGTACTCAATAGTTTAGTTCATTTCATTGAACAAGGCTCTAAATAAAAGTTTGAGGAAAGGTAGAAAACCAATAACAAAGAGATTGTAATAATCTTTTATTATTATTAAAATGTTTCTAAGTCTTTCCATGATAAGGCAAACCAACAATCTTAAGTCCAACTATCATGACCCTATAAAATAAACCAATAGATAACTACATACAAAATGCATCTCCTAATTGTAAGGTAGCCTATCATAGTCTAATACCCACCTTTAACTTATTTTTAATATGTTGTAATTATAAGTCTATCAAGATTGATTTCCCTAAGTTAAGCTCCCTTCTTCAATTGAAATTGATGGTAAAAGTCCAAGTCCATGGTACCAATACTCAAACTTGGGGCAAAGAATAGGCTTGGTAAACATGTTCGCTCTCATTGAGTCAATTGAAGTGTACACCAAAGTCAACTCTATGGAATCCACCTTTTCATGTAGATAGTGATACCAAATAACAATATGTTTCGATTTATCATGAAACTAGGGATCCTTGGACAATAAAATGGAAGATTGGTTGTCACCAAAAATAGTGAGAGGAGAAGGTTGATGGTAGTTTAAATTTGTAAGGAATTAACGTAACCAAGTATACTCCTTAGCAATTGAAGTGCCAACAATGTCTTCAGCTTTAGTGGAAGAAAGAAAAATAGTTTTTTTTGTTTTTAGGACTACTAGGAAATAATAGCACCTCCAAAAGTAAAAGCAAAGTTGGTGATGGACTGACAAGTTTGGACATCACCAACCCCATCATCATCTCCCCAACCTTCAAGTTGAATGCACACATTGGCACCGTTGTACAAGAAACCATATGTGGGTGTGCCCTAAAAATAATGAAAAATACATTTGAATCTGCCTTAAATGAACCATGAATTTGTGTAATTCACAACAAATACAATATCAAGTCTAGTTGAAGTAATGGCATGAATGAGGCTCGCCATAGCATTAACATATGAAATTGTGGACATGGCAACAATTTCTTATGGAGTTTGGGGAAACATGGCCTAGGCTTATTTTGTGCCAAAAGTCATAGGAATGGATATGAGTTTACAGTGGCATCCCATAGAAGGTAAGCTTTTCTAACACATATTAATTTTGATTAATGTGTATCAAATGTCATTGTGGTTCTGAAGGACTTGTATGCTAAGACAATAATGTAATTCACCATTGTCAGTCACTGCAAAAGCTTGTGAAAATTCAATTTTAGAAATTTGAAAAAATCAAGATTATTAGATACTTAAATAGAATCATCCACATCTAGAGCCCACAAAAAAAAAATTATGTAAATATTTTGATCCACCTTACCTTTAGTAAAGCTAACTTGGAAAAGATATGTGGTGAATTTTTCATACCATTTGCATGGAACCTATTTGAGCCCATAAGGGGTCCACAAAAGGTGACACATTTTGTGCTCTTCACCGGATTTCTCATATCCAAGTGGTTGAATCATATAAACTTCTTTAGTGAAAATGCCATTGAAGATGGTGGTTTTAACATCCATCTAATGGATTTCAAAGTCATATGTGGCAGAAAGAGCTATTAGGAAGCATAATGAAGTAATTTTCATGATGGATGAAAAAGTTTTTTCATGGTCAATGTCATAATGTTGAGAAAATCCATGAGCCACTAATCTAGTTTTGTGATAGGCAAAAGTCCCATTCACATTCTATTTCTTATGGAATATCCATTTGTAAGAGATAGGAGTTTTATCTTATGGTAAATCTAGGAGTTGCGAAATGTTATTCTTCAAAAGAAATGAATATTCTACATTTAAAGCTTCTTGCCACTTGTGAAACTTTGGGTTGGCCAAGGCTTTAGCCAAAGATGGAATGCCATTGAATTGGGCAACCAAAACTTGAACAAAAAGATTGTGAAACTATGCTAGGGGTTGGCCTTTATTTGCTTTTTAAAACACCCTTGGAAGGGTGTTTGGTTGATTTTGACACTTATGAGATCTATCATGGGTAGTTGTGATAGGGGGGGTCAATGCCACATTTGATAAGATTTGAGTAGGTGGGACAGCGAGGGAAGGAAATTTTTCAATTCACACAAGAGATGTGGGTGCCAAAGGTGGAATTTGGGTGTGTATTGGTGAGTTGGGCACCTAGGGTGGGAGAGCAAGAATTGGTGGAAGGGAAAGTATTGAGGGAATTTGCTCCTCCACATAAACCTTTATGGTGGGGTTAACAAAAGAATCTTCATCAAGGACCAAAATATTACTAGAGTTTAAAATAACTTTGAGTTGGGAACCTTTATCAAAGGTAACATAATGTCCAAAGAGTGCCTTTCAAAATTGATGATCATATAACTTATGCCCTTTAACTCCTTGTTCTTCATACCCAATGAAAATACATTTAATTGCTTTAAAGTCCCACTTCTTTCATTTTTTGCTTCGAATGTGGGCATAACATGTGCAACCAAATATTCTTAAATGATTAATTTTGGGTTTATGTTGTGTCCAGAATTCATATGGAGTTTTGGGTTTTGTTGAAATTGAAACCCAATTTTGGATATAATATGCAATGGAAATGGCCTCAACCCAAAAAGTTTTAGACAACTTAATAATATGTAACTATACACAAGTTCAACAATAGTGCGATTTTTTCAATTTACAATTCCATTTTGCATAGGGGTGTAGGTATGGTCAAATAGACCAAAAAAAAGTAATCTACCTCGTTGCAATTTTAAGGTGTCTCATGAAATCAATGTTAAAGTCGGTCTTAGTGAAAAGAATTCACAGATGCAAGTGCATACGTGTGATGTGGGCTTACATGATTTGTACTTTATGAAAAAAATGGAAATGAAACCAAAGATTCATTCTACTATCATTTTACTTGATTAAACACGCTTTCAGTTTTAAAAAATTGAATGCAAGTAAATCCATATAGCATAGAACACCAAAATAAAAATTATGGAGGCCTACATATGCATATGGTGCAACATTGTATATTATCAAGTTGTGGTAGTCTTGACACCAAGTGGGATGAAAGTGGATCCGAATTGCAAAATCGAGACTTTCATTCAAATCTACTTTCAACCTATTTGTTGAAGTTCAAATTGGGAAAATGATTATGTTTCAAAACTAGTAAACTATAATCAAAAAGTTGGCATAACTTTTTTCTAGGAAAAAAAATTTGAAGCCCATAAGTACATTACCTTGTTCAAGGAGAAAAATAAATAAACAAGTAGGGCCACAACTAATAGGGACATTGATTTTCAATATTTGAAGATGGTGTTCATTCACTACTACAAATCATAGTTTTTAAAAGGTTCAAATTGACTAACTTGTCATTTCTGACTAATGGACATGTGCATTTGATTAAAGGCCAAAGGTTTGAATGACACATGTATTTGATGACTAATCAACTTGATTTTAACGGTTTATTTGACTAGATACACATAGTTAAATTGTACAACCTTAATCAAAATGGCCAATGGTCTTTTGTCAAATCAAATAATTAATCAACATGGCTAGTTGTTTTTAGTCAAAATGACCAATAGTCTGTAATCAAGTTGAAGATTTAGTCAAGATAGCCAATGATCTTTAGTCAAATATGACATGGTCTACTACCTTATATATCTGCTTCCTACTTAGGTGCAAATTGCATATAAGGAACCACTTGCAACCATCACCACTACTTTAAAAAGTTTAAATGTGTCTAAATTTATTCTTTCAAAATAATATGAAATAAAAAATGAAATAGATAATATCACACACATGGTATTAATGTAACACATACTACAATTTTAGTTCATTTAATTAGGGTTTAAAGATATAATATATTTTTTTGCAAATTATTCCCAGAAAAAAATTGCACCTTGCATTAGGCCTGTGGTTTATAGTTTAGCCATAACCTAAAGTGTAAGGGTTAATTATGAATGTGCATTTTGCATTAGATATCTAAGGGGTAAGGGAGCTAGACAAGCCCTAGAATCAACTTTAACTCATGATGACTATGTAGTTTATATATTAGGTCTAGGATTCATGGGAGCCACACCCAAAATTAGGGTTTAAGGATGCAATACTTTCTTTTGCCATTACTACTTTTGTTTCTTTGCCTTGGAGTTACTACTTGAAATCAATGCAATGGAAACTAGCCAATAACATTCATGGGTGAATTCTCAAATTTGTGTGCACTAGTTTGAGCATGAATGTGTTGTTTCTAAGGTGTGAATCCATGAATTAAAACATGTAGATTCAACTTTCGTGTTCATTATTGTTCGATGATGGAACATTCATGCTGAGGTCACCGAAGAAGTGCAAATGCGCGCCATATCTACAAAGTCTCTAATGTTGTTTAGGAAACTTTGAAATGCCCTAATATTATTGATGAGTACTTAGAATCACACAAGTCAAATTTCAATTCAGAGTATGAGGTATTTTTCACACCATTGGAAAGTCCTTCTCACTCGGTTTCTTATCCACAACAAGAAGACCTAGATGTTCCCAACAAACAAGAGAGGGTAACCATCTAGTGCAAATCACGAACAATCTTGGAGATACATGAAAATATTATTCATGAGTTACTTAAACCTATACCTTTCTAGACACATATGAATCTGCGTGATGTAGCAACATTTAAGGATGCATGATCAAGTTATGATGGACCTCCATCTATGACTACGAGAGCACAACCCAACGAACCCAAACTTGCAAAATCAAAATTTTCACATCGTTTTGTTATTGTTGATGTCATCGATTCTTAAGATGTGATGCATCCTCCAAGGGTTCATGTGGTAGATCGGTGAATTGTCAATAACATTTTGATGTTGCTAAGTTTCTGATGTCATTATTTTTGTTGGTATTAGGGTTGTGAAGGTTTTCAAAATGAATGTTGTTATAAGATCTGCCAAAGGGAAACAAGTTTTAAGGCTTCAAGCAAACAAAACTAAACTGTCAAAGGAGGGAGAAGAGGATGGAAGGGAGGAAGCAAACAATCCTCTTGAGAGATGGTACTTGGAAAAGAAGAGACACAATAACAAAGATCATGATCATAGACACAAACAATGAAAAGTTGTTGAGGGCATGGTTCCAAGCTGCATGGCAACTAATTTCATCCCAAATACTAGTTTGGATGTCCATCTTACTACTAGGCAAGAACAAATAGTCAATGAAAATATAGCCAAAAAGTTGATATCATTCATGATTACTCAAATGCAAGATTTTGGAAAAAATGTGAAGCATTTGGCAATTGAGAAAACATTGTCACATTTGACGGTGAAGGATTTTTTACCACCCTATCTAAGTGATCTTGCTATAAAGCAAAGCCATGAGGTTGTTCAGAACTTGAAGGACGAAATGAACACACATTTAGTGGGATCACAACCATTTAAAGTCATCATGGTGAAAGATATTGTATGCACTTTTGAATTTTCACAATTTATCAATAGTGGCAAAGGAACTTCTAAACTCTTTGGTGCAGACATAAGAAACATCAAAAGAGCAATAGAGTGCACAATTCTACTTGACAACAAGAAGGATGCATTATGGTTGAACTACAAGAAACAAAAGAAATACCTAAAAGTTTGAAAAAAGTTGTACTTCAATAGTGGATTGATTGTTCTATTGTCTCCCCCAATAGAAAACACATGGTGAAGAAATGCGTAGGAGTGAGACATTATGAAAGTCGTGCAACCCATTACTTGCAAATGTCACAAGTGAAAATATTTCCTCTACAATTTATGTTATGTCTAGTGTCACTAAACTTTTCAATTACATCTCATTTGTTTGCAAATGTGAAATTGATGAATTTGTCATGTGCAGACTTGTTAGGTGTTATTTTGGTTAGGCCACTCTTCTTTTTGTAGTATTGAAGTATTGTTTTGCTCTTTTTCTTGTGATCATTTTCTTTCAAGTTACAAATCAATCACATGATAGTACACGAAACACAAGAAATTATGTTTCTCAACTAATTTGCTCAACTACATAATCAATGTTTTTTACAAAATTAACATTTTGGTCAAATCTATTACCAAATGTTTAAGGAGAAGGCCCTCCTTTATTGGGTGATACCACTAGGAACAACTTTAGGAAATTTTCCAATAATGGTCATTGTTTTATTTCTCAAAAAATCATTTTTTCATATTTTTATTTTTATTTTTTCCTATTGGCTCATTCTTGGAACTCAAGTTGTCTTCCTAACTTTAGAATGACTTAACACTTTTGCAATTCATCACATGCAGATGTAAAAGCTCTTCAACAATTGTTCTTGCTCTTAAAGGAACTTGACCTTGTGATGTTTAGATCTCTTGTTATGTTGAATAACACAAACATCGAGGAGGTTCAAAATCCTATTGTTGGCGCCATTAGCATCTTCAATCTTTTGTGTTGTGAGCTTTTTATTTTCTTCAATATGCACATCAAGTTCATGTGATGCATTTCAAATTTCTATAAATTTCTTGAACATTGTACAAATTGACAAATTGTTGAACCTTGCACAAACTTGACCATGACAAAAATTGACGCGCTCCCAAGTCACGGGGTGAGACCAAGTTGAAGGTCTCACAAAGTCAAGTTGCGGAATCAAGACTTGGTAGCACGCTCCCGGCTTCCAACTCTAGAAAGGGGTAGAGGGTCGAGTTGGGAG
>Ga0209208_10000836_pt1 | contig 41797 bp, 42 predicted proteins | sample S1TSphfallax_3_FD_187694 | JGI IMG/M metagenome (GOLD analysis project Ga0209208, IMG submission 187694) | Host-associated microbial communities from peat moss isolated from Minnesota, USA - S1T2_Fd - Sphagnum fallax MG (SPAdes) (version 2) | ecosystem: Host-associated > Plants > Peat moss >... | reverse complement strand
GCGGGCCGGGGGGCGCGGGTAGAATTCAGAAACCGGGGTTTTAAGTTTCCCGCCAGGTGCGAATTATGGAGTAGATAACGATGGGGAGCAAGGGGCGAGCCGTTGGATTGCGGATCGGAAGGGTGGCGTTAGATGCGCGGGACCGCGGGAATTGAGTTCCAAACGGGCGGATGGACCGTTGGGAAGAAGCGCGGGCTCAGGTGCGGGGTACTGGACCTTGCCGTGCCGGGGGCTGCTGCTGCTGCGCTCCGGAGTGGCCGGACGTTGGTGATGTCGTTCGTTGGAAGCGCAATTAGAAGAAAAAGAAATATTACAACTCAAAAAACACACCAAAAACTAGAACCAATTGGGGCGGGCAGGGTTTTTTCTTTTTCCAACTTTGTGATGTACAGTGTACTTGTATTGGTGATCATCCACAAGAGGAATTAGCCAAATTTGGCTACAGGTCAGAGAGGAAAGTAGAAAACACTTAAGAGTCCTGCTATATTTTGGTGACCTCCTGGCACCAATTGTCTAAATATGGTGACTTCAAAAAAAAAAATCCTTGAAATATAGCTACTTTGGAGCTTTTCTTTTTGCAAATATCCTTGGTATGAGTCGCACGGATGTTTTTTAGTTGCCAAGTGGCAAAAATTCCTCAAAAAAACCTGCTGATGGGGGTTTAATATTTGAAAGAATAAGATTGGGTGTTGTTAGGGGGAAATTTGTATGGGTTTGTATCATGTCTTGACCTTTTACTTACACCAGGTGACCAGGCCATTCGGCCAGCTTGGGGGAGAGGGGGGAAGCGCTTTAAAATGTTCTCTAGTCAATGTATTTCGAAACACTTTTGTGTTCAGAAATGTCTATGTAGCCTATAATGATATAGTGCAATATGGTAGTATGTTGTGCTCTCATATTTTCAGCTTAGTTTTTATCATCTCTCTCATTTTTGATCATTTTGCTTTTTAGTTAACTTTTGTATGTTGTTTGTTCAACTTTGTAAGTGTTCAGCTTAGGCTTTGTCTAGCTTACCTTATGGGTTTGTCCTTCTAACGAATTTTGTTGTCCTTTGGGTGACATTAGGATCCTTGGTACCCATTTGACTTTGCTTCCTTCATTTTTATTTTATGGATGATGCTCTAAGCGAAGATGTTCGTCATGTAGACATGCTCTCCTGATTAGGGGATGTCCAAGTGATTTTTGGTATACTTTCTCAATGTTTCACCTAGAGATTTTCCTTTTTGTTTTGTTGTTTCCCCCTTCCAAATTTTCAATGTTAATTGATTTTTTAAATTCTATCATGATGGGAATTTTTATAAGGTTTTTGGGTCTCGACTCATTAAAGTGCCCCAACCCCCTTTTTGTTCATCAACATGTGGCTCTCCCCATTTCTAGTGGGGGCACAAGGTTGATTTCTTCTAAGGTCATTGCTTTAGTTGCATGTTTGGGAAGTTGGGCCTTAGTTGCCTTTGTCATAATTTCTAGGTTTTTGTCGGATTTTTGCTCATTTTTGTTGGAGGTGATAGGTGTGAGTAACTTAAGGCCCTTTCCTTTCCAAGCACATTTGAAATTAGCATGATGGTTTTCCCCACGAAGGTTACATCATGTGTCCCCCCTTTTGAACAATTGGTCAAAAGAGGCGTAGCTTTTTTTCAAAAGAATATTTCAGAAAGATTGCAAAACCATTCTTTTATTAACATCCTTTTTAATTTACCTTTTGATTTGCATCAAAGGCACTTGAGGTTGTGTGTGAGGCTAGGTGTGAAAGTTTGGTTCTTAGCTTGTTTAATCATTTTTCTCTTCCACTTGCCTTTAGATTTTTTTTCATCACATTATGCACTAGGTTAGGTTTTTCCCATCCTATAATCCTTGGGGTGTCACATTGTGTTTGTAACTAACCTTGGGATCTTATCATGATCCATTTTTTTCGTTATGTGCATGGTGGGAAGAAGATGATGTCGCATGATATTATGCAAGATGCTTTCATGACCATTGCGAAAAAGGTAGGATTTCATGTTTCACAAAAGTAAACCCATGTCCTTTTGCCCCTTGCCCTATAGTCTTCACATTGTCGAATTGACATTGTGTTATTAGTTGATAGTGTTTACACATTAATTGACATTGTCGTTGGCGACCCCATTCGAATTAATTTGGTTTCTGGAGCTGCTATTTTTCATTGTGACTCGAGCAAATGATGATATTTATCATGATTGGTTCCCAACATACATGTTTCCCCTTTTAGTTGTGAAAGTTTTCAAATGTTTACACTAACAAGCATATGAGTTTTTTTATTGATGTGCCAACATGGTGTGGGGGGAGTGAAAGGTGCTGGAAGCCTTTCTTTCTTAGTTTTGCACACATTTTATAAGTAAAAGGTGTTGGTGACATTACAATATGCACATGTGATCTCTATTTTGAAATGTGTTGTTATAATAGGTGAAGGTTCTTCTAAGCTAGGCATCCTTTTAGGAGGTCCTCCTCTTTCCTTATTTGATATGCTTTTCGCAACAAGAGGGGGTTTGGGAACTTGTTGTTCCTTTTGTGGTTTGCCTTCTTAGGTGATTATTTGTCTTCTTGGACAGGTCCTTCCATTTATTAATTGTATTCCCCCTTTTTTGGGTGTTTTGATTTATTTATGTTTGGCGAGGTTTCATCAATTATAAGCTTTTTCGAGCTTGGGTGTTGCAACACCTGTTAAAATTTTCAACATCAAAAAAATTGCTACTACCAATTTGGAAAAAGATAACTTTTCTCGATACAACCTTAGGCATTTACCCATAGTAGAATAAAATATTAACTTTGATTTGCTAATTAGCCAATGGGGAAATATATGTTTAAGACATTTATGTTTTCTTATATATCCCAAGATATTCACGTTTTAACATTGATTATCATTCAACATCCTTGTTGCAAGTGATTTTGAACTCAATTTTGTGGGTGGAACGTGGAATACTAAGCATGTTCGTTTTCATAATAAATGCCAAAGAAATATTATAAATTCATGGTAATCTGTTGACCAATTCTAATGGAAAATCACATCTTTGTAACTGGTGTTAGGTGCAAATCAGTGGTTTTTTTTTTTTCAATGTCATGAAGTTGGAAGTCCCTATTTCATGCAAACCAGAGCTAATTGATTTAACCAGTCACTCAACCAGACGTAGTTGGCCAACATGGACACGGAAGGCTGTTCTGGGAAGGGTTAATTGTATACTAGTGAGGGGGGTGAAATCCTGAGCGCATTCCAGAATCCAGATTCTCGTGAAAGCTCTTAGGCGAGCCGGAATTGAGCACCAACCAGGCAGATTCTGCACAATTAATTAAGGGACGTTAACATCTTTTCAGTCATCTTTTGATTGACTATCATTCTCCTGCCTAATCAGTCCACAATAGGGGTGCCGATTCTGTAGGCCTATTTCGTAGGCCTTGCAACTTATGTAACAATAAGACCTAACAGCGGCCTTTACCGGGGCCTGAACTTGGCTGGTGAAACCCCTCAGCGGTTGAATCCCTTACCCTACACATAATATGTAAGAACTAAGAACCCCAAGTAAGGACTCCTGAGGTTACTTTAGAGTAGGAATTTTTTAAAAATAGGTGTGATGAGTGCTTCTTTACTAAGGTAATTATTATTAGGTGTCCTATTATTATGGTTTGTCAAAAAAAAAAAAATTGAAAAAAATTCGAAGTTTGAAAGTTTGAAAGGCCAAGATGCGCGTAAGTCTGTTACTGTTATTGTTGGACTCTTCTGCTGCACTGGCTCTCTCTGTGTGCTGCAACTGCCATTGCAGCACCCACCCCACTCAAACTGATTGCACGTTCCCTCGTTCTCCTCTCTCTCTCTCTCTCTCATCAATCGCAGCTGTGACTTCTTCCACCGGTAAGTACCTCCAACAATTCAACTGCTCTCAGTTTTGTCTTTTTCTTACCGGTCTCTGACTTGCGTCCTTTTCTTGCGTTTGTGCTCCCGCCTCTTCTCGCATCTGCTCCACTCCTCTCTCGTCGTGCTGCTCAACCTCTTGGTATTGATTGTTCTGTCGTATTCCCTCCGCTCTTCTTCTTCTGCTCCATTTGGTTTTGTTCCAATCGAGTGTTTTAGAGTATATCTGTAAGGAGGAGATCGGTCTACTCACGAGGATTAGTTTGTTTTTGGGTATAGGTGGGGAAGGAGTGCATTGCAAAATGCTTTTTACCAGAATGCACCCTGGGATAATGACATAAAGTTTTTGTGATTTTATTTCTCTTGTTCTTACTAGTTGTTACTATTGCTGTGATTTGGAGCTTGGGAGGTTTCCAATTTGTTGAACTTTCAGAGACTTTGTTTGACCCCCTAGTTGTTTGTTTAAATCATGTCACAGATTTCTTCACCTGTTTAATTGTTGCAAGGGGAAAGAGGGTGGGGGACTTCTTCTTCTTCCCCCATGACGATTCAACCACCTCAGTGCTTGCAAACTGGCAACATCAAGGAGGTTGATGTATTGATCGACTTTAGTAGGGACACATACCTCAAAATCAGAAGAGGTCATCTTTCGAAGAAACATTGGTCTGAGATTACAACAAGTCTCAATGCAGCAGAGGAGGACGTAGGATCTTCTAGGCTGAAGAAGCAATGGAAAAGAAAGAAAGGCCGCTCAAAGAAAACATTTAAGCTAGGGAAGAACAAGAGATTTTGAACTGGCTCATCACCACCACTGCCACTGCCCTTCTTGAGCATTTTTGCATGCTTCAAGATACGATTCCTGGTTGTATGCAACTTGAAGCAAAAGCCCGGCATGATGCTCTTGGGGCACAGATTGCAAGTAATACAAAAGGCTCTTGTCATTTAACAATCCTCTGAAAATTGATGCCCATGAGAAGAAGTCACTAATGCTGTAGAAAGTATCAATCTGTGGAAGATAGATATGGTCAAGAATTGAAAAAAAAAAAAGAACACCTTGAGATTCAGGACATCATTGCAGACGTTGCACACACACAACAGAGAAGGCAATTGTCAGAGATGACTACATCAACGAGAAGAAGACCACACAATTTGGACAACAGAAGTTCCTAAGGTCACTTATACTACTATCTCTTGCTGTTGTTTTATCAGCACAGAATTCTTGAAATGTGTTCAAGACTTCAACAAACCCAAGTGTGTGAGAATATATGCAAAGCTGTATTAACTTACTCTGATATTACTTAGCAACTCTTCAAAACAATTTGAATGATGCATGGCAGCTTATTGCTTAAGACATTTGACAATGAAAATGCACTGTGAAAGAATGAACATGGCTTGAAAAAACATGTGTCTACTGCTACTACCATGTGTTCTTGTTCTTGTCACAAGTAGCACAGCTTAAAATTCTCAATTCTATCAATGCTAAGATTGGTGACACTGAGATGAATACTTTGACCAAGACACTGAATTTGCACAATATTGGACAGCATTATTGACATTTAGCACAAAATTTGAAGGACAATACCTGTGGTTTATTATGAGTTTGTGCAAAGGGCAAAATCACCTGTCCCTCCTGGTTCTCACATGTGGGTTGCACAGATGGCATTCTTGCAATTAAACATGTCTGATTTGAAAAGACATGCAAAAGAAGGTTTTTGATCTTAACCTCATCTGAAAAATGGGGAAAAGTTACTACATTCTAGTTCTACAGTTGAATGCTGAAAAGTCCTTTAGCTTTGCAGATATCCATATTTCAGCATGCAGAAGTTCATTACGGGTGAAAGCTTCAACATAATCTGAAAGCACTGCAAAAGAAAGAGGCAGAATGCCACATGTATTATAACAACCATTTCCATTCCCCAAGACAGGAAGATTTGAAACAAAACTGCACTCTGAATGGTGCAGAATTCACTTTGTGCAAAAGAAGCATGAGCCGAAGAACAGTAGTAGACCCAAAAAATTATACACCCAAAGCAACTTCCACTTCCAGGCACCTCTGTTGTACACCAATTTGACAGCAATAACAAGGATGGGTGACAATAAACCTACAGCACATGAGAAGAAGGATGACAGATCATGAAAAATTGACTCGTGTGATACTATGGAGCATATGTCAAGCTTAACCAAGTTTTGTGGTTCACTCTTCACAGGGCCTCGCAAGATGCTGAAGAAGTGTCTTGAGTTCACTGAAATCTGTTCCTGCTTCCCACTTTGACATCTGACCTATGAAAGGACATTTTCCTCATTCTTTATCCATCTCAATAAGCTTACTCCTCCTTCCAGAGGTTGTAGGAAAGGAGTTGGTTAAGTAGGAAAGGAAAATATATGAAACTAAAGAATGAGAAAGATGTCAAAACACCGTCTTTGAAAGAAATCTAAATCAATACACATGCCAATCAACACAACCAATTAGGGTTTCCATTATATGAAAGACAGACTTCAATCCTCCAGAACTTTGAACGTTTTCGGAAACCGTAATATTTCAAACTGCCTATTACAAACGGTTCCCTGACATCGACAGGGAACTCGACATGTCGTAAGCACTGTAGAATATAGAACGCATGTTCTCTACTTCGCAGTCTTCTCCATCAGGCCTTTTTATTTTTTAAGTACTTCTAAAAGACTCTCTTCGGAATAGGAAAGAAGACCTCGTCCTTCTCTTGAGATATGTTCCTAAGGTGACCTCTTAACTCCAAAAATGTCAGTAAAAATCTCCCAAAAAATCCCGAGTAAAAGCTCACTAGCGTCCTCCGATGGCGGCCTTGAAAAACTCCTGAACCCTCGTCATTCGAAGCGCCATCATGCATGTGGTCATAACACTAAACAAATCAAACAGGACTGAGCAACTGCGAGAGCTGCGGCTTCGGATCGGTGTTCATACCGATGATGATGATGAGAGGAATGAAGCCGTAATGCGTGCACGTCTTGGCCTTCTTGAGAATCCATGTCGGCCATTCCTTGAGCATTTTGTTCATTCCAACTGCCTCTAACTTCGCCATAGCTTCTTCTTCTTCTTTCTCCGCTTTCCTCGAATCGAGGACAAGCGCCTCCTCGGCCGCAACTGCCTCTCCGCTGTCCCTCCACCGAACTCTCTCTCAAATTTCTTCCGCACCAAACAGGTCCCTCGAAATCGCAGATCTTCGACTCTCTCTCTCTTAGTCGTCCTCTTCAGATTCTACGCGCGAGAGCGAGAGGAGATGCAGTTTTCTCCGACCTTTTAGAGACCGATTCTGTATTTCCGTAGCAGATTGCAGACATAATCTGCTCATTTGGAGTATTGTTTTCATCATGCGCTCATGGGTAGTTTGCCAATACTTGATTATTCCATGGCAGAATTGGCCTCTGTAAATTTGTCGATGTTCTGGAAAGGATTAAGGCAAGCATTAAACAGGAGGAACAAATTAAATGCAACACCTTCATGTAGTTGTAGGATAGGTTAGTGCCCATTTTATTTTTTTTAATCGATTTTTATTTTACTATAGTCGAATTGTGCATGTTTTAACTATTATTTCGCATTGTCATTTAAAGGAAAAAATAGTGTTGGGCAGGTTATGAGATTTATGCAAGTTTAGGTCCAGGTCATTTGGTCAGGTTCTAGGGTCTTTGGACCATAGGTTTTGAGTTTTGTGGGAACCATCATTGGAATTTAATAAGGGGACTCTTTTCAAAGCTGAATTTGGGGTTGTTACCTTGTTTTAAATAGGTTTGGGTTCTCTAAGTGGAGAAGTATAATCTTCTTTTTTAAATGTATAAACTTGACTCTACATTTTGGGCAAGTTATTGCATTTGAATAATTGTACATAATTAATATTACAAAAAAATTATTTTGGATTATGTGTAGGGTATAGAGACTAATCATAGAACATTTAAGTGCTTAGAGGACACTTGGCATCACATTTGGAGTTTGTTGGGTTTAGGGTCTAAAAATGTGTTGTAGGTGTTTAATGGGCACATTTGTTGCCCAGAACATTTGATTTGGTCAAGAGACGGTCGAGATATGGCCTTCCAAAGTTGAAGGTGTCATTGAAAAAACATACACCATGACCAATCATCCCCTACCTTAGTTTGTAAGCAATTGTTTCCCTATCAACAAACACAAAAATTCTTACACATGTCCAACAACTAGTCTATGAGTACAACATTGAGTACAACATTGATAAACCGATCCCAAAAAGATGTATTTGAAAAAAAAACGTTCATTGTCATTCAATGGACGAAATGGAAAAATGTACCTGGGCCTTAAAATCTATGGTAATATGAAACATGGTGCCCACTAAACCCTAAACATGTCGTTAGCTTCCCTAAACCCTAAGCTCAAAGTTTTCTCTTTTTTTCGTTTTTCTCTCACTGCTTGGGCGGGAATCAATTGTGAAATTCAATGTTTGTTTGACATTCGCTTTTGTAGTTCATTCGTTTGTAACTTTATGCAATGCTTCTCCTAATGTTATTATAATCAAGCTTTTGGTGTATAGGATAATAGAACCCTTTGAGGTATAGGTGGGTTTTAGTTTGAAGATTTCGAATTACTTTATATACATTCTAACTTAAATGTTTATTGTTTGTGCAAGTCTTGGGCATTGGTGGTGGATCATGTGTTTCTTGTGTCCAAAACTTCAAACACCCAAATTTTGTTCATCTATTTCATGTTGCACCCTCGCCCTCTTTTGTGTTTTTTGTCTAGAGTTGTGAATGTGTAACACTTTTTTTTCTATTGTGTGTGCACCTCGCCCTTTCCTCTTTGTTTCTTGTGTCCAAACTCCAAGTGTGTAGTGTGTTTCTTATGTCCAGAGCTCCAAGCAACATAACATTCATCTACTACATGTTGCACCCCCCTATTCTATGTTTCTTGTGTATAAAATCCAAAGCTCCTAGAGCTCCAAGCACATCACACTTTGTTTTTAGTATATTGTGTGTTGCAACCCCACCCTCCCCCCCTTCCTTGTCTCTTGTGTCCATAGTCTAGAACTCCTAAAGCTTTCAAACATGTGTAGCACTTTCATGTTCATTATGTATATATAGAGCTCCCACCCAACTCGACCCACCCCTTTAGTCTCATATTTTGTTTATTTTATTAAGCACCTAAACCCCTCCCTCCCCCCTTGCTATTTTTCATGGACTAAATGGCTAAGTTAGTTGCATGTGTGCTACAACATTTTTTTTGCTTACATTTGAGCCTTAGTTTATTGCTTAGCCTATTTGTGAGCTTCCATCTTACAACCAAGGTTCACACCTCTATAACCAAGAGGGTGGGTTTGAAATCTAGCTTGGAAGTTATAGTAAAACTTGTCACCTACAATTTTAAATGCATTGATTGACCATGTTGATATGAACTTGGTTCATTATTGTTTCTCAAGTTCTTGATGAACAATTTTTTCAATTGTTGTTCATGAACTGTCCACTTTCTTAGTTTGTTTTTATAGCCTTTCTTTCCTTCAAACTTCTTTTATTGTTTTTGCTACTCTTTCTCTAGTGTTTTTTGTGGCATCTTGCTCAAATATTCCTCTAAAGTCATTACATGACTTTCAAAGTAATCAACTAATGATTCTCTCCCTTGTGTCCTTCTTGTAGGCAAATGAAACAAAGTGAACAAATTGCCATATGCAAGTCCTTGTTGAATTATGTTCATGAAGTTGTTACTACCCACCTCCAACTTTGGTGCGTCTTCATCTATGTTCACAGTCACATTAGTTGTGTCTATTATAGTTTTATGGTTCATGGCTATAGAGTTTATATGCAACTCAAACACACTAACAATTAAGTTATCATGTGCCAAAGGAATTGTTGTTGATATGTTGATAAGCTTTGTTGGATTGGAGTAGATTATTCTTTGCATTGGATATTATTATCTTCTCTTCCATCCACTTCATTATCTTCATTGGCTATAGAATTTCCATCTTCCCCTTGTCTATTATTTATTGTTGTATTATCAACTACGTATAAACTACTAGGGCTTGTTTTCTCATGCATTGTTGTAGGGTTTAGTGGCCAAATCCTTGCTACTTTAAACCTTGACAAAATGTTTTTCTTGGTGATGGATTAGTCTAGGGATTTTTCTATCCAACTAGCCAAAATTATTTTGTTTGGTTCAATGTAATTGTTATTGGCCATTGTAGCATCTATTTTTTCTAAAAGCTATTTTGAATGGTTGAAAGCAAACAACAACTAAAAGCTATAGTGCATGGCTAGTATGACTAGGTAAAATTATCATATCTAACCCAAAAGGTTTGTGAATGTTTAATTATTTTTAGTGTGACATGGGATCCATGTCCATCTAAAATGAACAAATGCTTATTAATTAGGGAAATCCCACTTGGTACTGACCTTTTGAAGAAAGACAATAATTCCTTGACATAAGAAATTGGTCATCCATGCCTTAAATTGCATAGCCATACATGATCCTCATTTGCACATTTTTATGTAGTCATCTTACATCTTCTTTCCCCAAAATATGGAGCTTGGCAAAAATACTCTTGTAGCATTAACAATGCAGTTGACAATCAACCACTCTTTCAATTTAGGTTTGATGATGTAAACTTGTTTTGAACCTCGTTTGGCTAGAACTCTAACATCGGACTACTTACCCACTTATATCCATGTCTCGTTTGAATTCCAGATATGATGTGCATCATAATTATATTTGTTGTACAAACTTTGTAAATTATTATAAAAGTTTTCACATGACTGTGAGGTTAGCTTTTGTGCTCCACTAATTTCCAAACCTTCAACTTGTCAAATGCTAAGTTTTGGGTGTTGGCATTCGAACCAAAACCACCAAAAACTTCCTAGTACTCCATGTTTGATTGGTGTAACTCTAGTTTGAGTTATTTCTGCAACTTTCATCTTCAACTATTGTAAGGTAATTGACAACCCCACATTTTACATAACCAGAGTCCAAGCCACTATAGCTTCATCTTTTTTCTTTCTATGAGCACACTTACTAGCCCACATTTTCTAGACCTTGTCTTGTCATTGAGGTGATTTGACAAAGAGATATAAGGTATGTTCCAATGTATATTGGTTTGCTTCAATGATGTTCTCCCATTTACAATTACATCCATGGCTTCTTTAAACATTTCATCATTCCATTTACCTCTTTTTGGTGATTGTGATACACATGTTAACTTTACATCTTTTTTGTCTTGAGTTTAGTTCAAAATGAAGATTTTTTAATATCTTGTGAAGGATGCTAATCTAAACCAATTTGTCTTTTGTATGGCATTGCCAAAATCATTGTGGTTTAGGACCTCCTGGCCCTAATCTCCAACAAATTGGAGGTGTGCACTTCGTCCCCATAGTAGGTATGAACTTAAACTTCCTAAATTCGTCCCAAGAAGTAAATTTTTTTGAAAGGTTAATGTAAACTTCAATTGCATATGCTTCTAGTTTTGGTGAAGAAGTAATAAAAGCATAACAACTTTTGAAATCATCCCAATTTAAATTTTGGTCTATTGTATATGTGCAAGCAATGGGTGTGTAAGAGCAAATTGGGCTTCCTCTATGTTTGAAGAAACTAGCCTTTCTTGTGATTCCTTACATCATAATGCCTAGGAACTATGGAACTTTGCACCCAACAATAACACTGAATTTTTTACACTTGTGGTTATAAACTTGATTTATTATAAACCTTTTAACTTGTACATTTGATTCTTGCTCTTCTAGCTGCTTTAGTTGTGTTTCTTCTTTGATTATTGTAAGGTCAAATTTGTGCTCTAGAAAATCTTATTTTTCTTCCTTGATTGTTGTGACCTCTGATATGTGTTGTTTTATCCTAATTGCCTTAAGATCTAATGTATGATCCTCTACTTTGATGTCTTTTGAATCTTGATTTAACCCATATGCTTTATAAATTTCTATGAACAATTTGAGAGTCACATTACCTGGCAAATTTGACATGTTGAGAAAATGGAAATGAATTTACAAGAGATTATTTATTTACATGTTTAAAACCTTGTGAACTTGTTATTGTTTTGGCAGGAATGTAGCCAAGGCAAAATTGGGGGAAATTTGGAAATGTTGCATTTTTTAATGTGTTGATTTCAAGATCCAATAGAACATAATGAGGTTCTACATATTTATGGTCAGTTGTGTGTTGTATAATGTTCTATATAAACTTCATTAGCAAAGATTATTTTTGCATCCTAAACATGGGATTTTATAAGACCATTTTAATTCATTTCCTAAAAGAAACACTTTAAACAACCCATTATATGTTTATCTTCATTTTACCCTTCACCTTAAAGCCTATGACCAAATTAATTTTTTTTAGCCCAAATATGTTGTTAAACCAACCCATTGCATTCCCAAAACCAAACCCTTTTGTGTTTATTGATATTCAGCTCTGCACAATTTTGGTCATTTCACCACCCATCACCAAACCCTTCCACACTCTTAATGGACCAAAAAGTATGCAAGCATGACTAATTTTATGCATATGAACGAACATAAAAATCACATCCTAATCATACACACAAAAATTCTTGAACACAATTATTCATATCTGAATGTTTAGTCATAAGCAAAATCCAAAATGGTCATACAATTGTGACTATTTTAGAACTAGCAACACCTAGCATTATATGGGTGTTTGGTTGTAGGCCTGTGTTCGGTGATGGGCCTTTCTACCCTATTATTTGAAAAAACTAATGTTACATTTAAAATAAAAAAAGGTGTGGATAATGGAGATGGAGTTATAAATTGTTTGTGAAAATGATTGAAATTGAAAGTTTTTTGAAATTCAAAAAATTAGTTTCAAAGACGAAACTAAAAGTTATATTATTAAAAAAAAGGTTGAAATTGAAATTGAAGAAGGTTCCTTTTGAAATCAAGAATTAAACTTCATTGGATAAACCACACCCTTCAACCCAAAGGTCGAAGGTTAAATTTTATTTTTCATATTCTCATTTTTTCCACATACAAATGAAAAGAAATTTAATCCCTAGACAACTTTTGTAAACAAATTCCTTGAAAAGACATGAACTTTTTTCTTTTGTGAAGAGAACATGATTTAACTAAGCTTCCCCAATTACCTCTTGGGAGAAAGGGGCTTGCAAATTCTTTAATGCAAATTGGCCCAAGTTCCCTAAGGAAATGTGCTTGCTTGAGGCAAATGGGATGCAAATTAGTGCATAAAGTACTGAAAGTCACCCAAAAAAAATTCTAAAAGAACATATTAAAAAAGGAATCTTTTTTCATTCCTCTTTATCAAGGAATTGTAACTTGAGACAAATGGGCCAAAATTCCTTAGTGGAATGTGATTGCTTAGACAAATGGGATGCAAACTCAATTGAAGAGAAATGGGATGAAAATTAGTGTTTAGGATATTTAAATTTTTTGCATGCATATGGTGTTGAAAAAAAAAATTAAAAAAAAAATTAAAAATTGAAAAATTTGTTTTTTCATTCTTCTTTACTTGGGAATTGGCTAAATATATTCCAATTTGGAATTTTCCAAAAGCCTATTTATAAAACCTATAGTTATTGTACCTAAACCAATTTTGATGACTCATTGTCACTAGAATTCTAAAATCGTAAATTTGGTGATTTAATTTTAATTTCAAAATTAGAACTTATCTAAAATGTACAAAAACACAAATGGAACCAACTTTTGTTACTTGTAGAGGTTAACACCAATATCAATAATACTTACACCCATAAAAAATGGGGATACTTGCAGCCTTGGAATGTGCGTTCAAAATCCCAAAGTACCACCTTTGTGGAAACCCCATACTAAAATTAATAGCAAGTACTATGTGTCAATGGGAATGTTGTAGCTTTCTTTTGTCATGGTTAACTTTTATTCATGTTCAAGCTGAAAACTAAAACAAAACGTTTTGTATTCAAACTCTATGATATCTATAAAACAAATGGAGGCTTGACCTTGAATCTACTAGTGTTCTTAAAAGGGGAATTCCATACATGGAAATATGTTTAAGCCATAGTGAAAAAGTTCATCTCTAGATTGACTATATTTTTTGAATAAGTCTAATTACAAACTGTTTTTAGACAAATGACTTTGGATTTAACTAATGTGCATCCCTAAACTCACATTACATGCATTGCCTCTATGAAATCTAAATTTTTTGTTAAAACCAATGGAAATGAAAAGACACATGCACATTAATTGATGACCCTAAAACATGTTGATGGTGATGTCAGTGACATGGAAATAATGCAATAGGTATGTATGAAAAGTTTCATCAAGGACATATTCTTGTATTTAGACATGACAATTTCAATGAACTAATTAGAAAATAAATCTTTCATTTAGGGTGCCTTTTGCACAATTGTATTTCATGTTTCCATTGCAGAACTTTTTAAAATGTTATCATAGTGAGGTTAAATAACTTGCCGAATTGCCAACACAATGTCCAAATATATGTAATGAACTTAAAAAAGCTTGTGGGCAACCAAGGGATGTTGTGTTGAAAAAATAGAAAAAATAAACATAAGTAATTTGCATGCCCAATGGATAGAAAGATGCAGGGTGGAGGAGTAGGTTCAAGTTGTGGAGCAAACATTTGCACTTAATTAACCGATGCACTCACCAATTGTAAAGCATGAAGCAATTGTTTTCATGAACCTAAACCTATATAGGTCACAAGGTGTAGGAGGGGAAGGGTTCTTATATATGTTCCTTAAATGTGGGAGTGATCTTAAATATCCCTCCACTCTTAAGGATAAAGATCCCTTCCACTTGGAGGAGTTTTTTAAAAGGAATTTTCACAAGTACAAGGTGCCCTTCAATACACTAAAGGAATTTCTCCTATTATTTTACAATACATACATTCAAGTATGCATTCAAATATGTATCATGATAGGTTTGAGGCTTTACATTGCCTTCTCAAACCTCCCTACATTGAAGATTCAATTTCATGAGTTGTGTGCCAGAATTGTGTGATAATAGTCAAGCACATGGATTTCAATAACTTTGATCTTCCCCTACAAATTTTGTATAGAATCATTATGTGAGCAACTCCTGTCAAATTGAACTTTATGAACATCATCATCTTTAGAGGGTTATAAAACAAAATAGAAGGCATGAAATGCCACTGAGATGTCACCAATTTTAGAGCAACAAGTGAAGCTTTAATAATTTGACAAGCAATTTTTGTCACAAAAGTTTGGAAAAAGTTTGCACATGGAGTTATTGGTTGCTTAAGCTTGCAGAGCCAACAGGAACATCAAAAGTCCTTGGACGGTTGACGTCAGGAGGTGGATGCTTGGGAACAATAATGGTGAGTAGACCATCTTGGCATGCTGCTGTAATATTGTCCAAATTGGCATTGGCAGGCAGATTGAACTTGCGCATGAATTTTCCAGCACTCCGTTCCACCCTTACATACTTAATTTCTGTGTCAGTAACGAACTCATCTCGCTTGCGTTCCCCACTTATCTTTAACACATTGTCATTTTCCACTTGCACCTATAGGCCAAATGTATATTAACATTTTCACACCATGACACACAACAAGGTGGGTCATAGGCTCCTAGTGATCAATGATACAAGATGTAGTTGAAATTTTGAATTTTGAAGTTTTATTTAGTTGTTGGACTTACATTTTGCATTGTTTTACAAGAGATAACCAACACTTGTGAGTTTTTAAATATCTATAAAGTGGGAAGGTTGTGTAAGATAATTTCTAGGTATTGCTTTTGAAAATTGATTGTGATGTCTACAAAATGTGTATGTGAGACCTCTTAAGAAACATAGGTTGCCATAAGTGCATTGAATTATGAAAAAAACCTTGAGATGAAATTTAGGTTATATGTACATGAGTCTTCTTTGGTTGCAAGGCACTTTTACTACTCTGACATATAAGCCAAAGGAGATTAATTTGAGTGGGCAAATTGTACGTCTCAATGCAAAACATTCTACATTTGCATGCCCCTACGAAGAAACTCTTCTTTAGTAAGACCAATGCCTGGTTACTATGGGGATCAGTTTTTTTTCTCTATTGTTATTGAATCCTTGCACCATTTAGGGTTAATATTATGAGGTGCAACAGATTGAAATACCTTGATGTCAGCATGAGTGAGACCAGGCATGTCAGCAACAAAGACATATGCAGCAGGGAGCTCTTTCACATCCACAGCTGTACTTGCCATGATCTTTTTTGTCAACACACTACATTCACAATGTGTCCCAAACAATGATAAGAAAAAAACAAGTTGTCAATTTGTTAACATTTGGGAATTGCTGGAAAACAACAATCAAGAGGATATGTGTTCTGTTAAAATGTTTCAGAACTTCTCATTTTGGGGAGGTGATAACACCACCAATTGTTCTCAAAGCTTGGGCAATTGTAACAAAGGAGTAGATATGATAAGAATCGCGGGGCAAAAATGTTATGATAGAAGTTGGTACCAGGTTTATGTTGATGGCATACACATGCAAACTTCTCTTAGAAATTTAAATCACAACCTACAACAACTCAACAAATTTTGTAGTAAAATCATAGCATGAGGTTCCTGCACTCATTCAATGTAACTTGTTGGGCGTATGCAAAACCTTGACATTTTTAAAATAAAGGAAAAAAAAAGTTCTCATTGAGGAGGATTGCTAAGTTCATTGAAGTCAAACAAAAGACTTTGAAAAATCCTCCTCAATGAACTTAAAAATTCGACATTATTGGTGAATCAGCAGAGTCCAGCCTCCGTCTCCACCTCCGAATTCTTTCTTGGGGCATTTCAATCCAGCATTGACACATTCAAAGCTTGTTCGAGGTTTGCCATGTGACAAAGAACGACAGAAAGAATCATTACAGACAGACAAAAAAGGATTAGAAGATGAAAGAAAGTACAGCTGAAGCAATATCTGATTTCTTTGTAGTTACATGTTGGTTGAAATTGCAATGTTAAGAAGACCAAATTCAAAAAAAGAATTCAAATGAAGAATTCAGGACTTATTTGAATAGGTATACGATTATTTCTTCACAATCTAAGTATGTGCTTGGAGAAGAGCAGCGGAGCACGGTGGTGCTCATGATCTCTGTAACCTCCTTCTTGCGCCTTGAAGCGTTCAGGATCTCACGTGTAGATCGTCCAGATGTACCGCCGCAACAGTAGGAGCAGCCATGTCCGGTTGTGGGCATAGCTATTGAAACGAGATATGAAGAGGTCTGTTTGCAATGCGTACATTATCCACTCGCGACGACCAGTCGCATATGAAGCATGAAGAAATCCACTAACTTTTAGGTTTTGCTCATCGCTTACGCAGTCAAGCGCTTTTCATAAAAAGTTCTAACGACAGATCTGAAAAAACCCACGCACTAACTCGAACCCATCGATCAGGGAGCGGTAGCTCACTCAGAAGTGGCAATCCATTTCATCTTCGATCAAAACGTGCTTATGATTGCTTCTTCTTCTGGCTCTTGTTCTTTCGCAAATGCCTATGTTGGAATTACGATGGTTGCAAGCGAGGTTGAATTGAGGTGAGGAAAGAAGAAGGGAGAAAACTTGGGTTTTTGGAAAATGGGAGAAAGTTTGGGTTTTTGCAAATGCCTGTGTGGGGATTACGATGGTTGCAAATGAGGTGAGAGGGAAGAAGAAGGGAGAAAGCTTGGGGTTTTTGGAAGAAGGAAGAAGCCTTGGGGTTTTGGAAATGCCTATGTTGGAATTACGATGGTTGCAGAAATAAGGTGAGAGGGAAGAAGAAGTAGGGAGAACGCTTGGGTTTGTGGAAAATCGGAGAAAGTTTGGGTTTTTGCATCGACGCCAGATGTGTCCTTTTTTGAATGTGGGGAAATGGAAAAAGAGAGCTGGAATCGGGAATCTAATTGATGAATCGGGCAATGCTGTTTGCGAGAAGTTCACAGGTCTTTTGTTTTGATGAGAGTGTGAAGAAAATTTCGTATTTCAAACATCGGAATTATATTTGAGGATTTCATGTTTGTGATGAGTTGAAGATATTATTGACCGGTGGGGAGTTCAAATATCGAAGGTTGAAAGTTCAAGGTTTGAAGAGAATTTTTTTCGGTAAAGCGATCCCGATTTTTGCTGATTGGAAAAGGTGAAGCTGTCCATTGAGTTTTGTAGAAAACAGTGTGATGGAGCTTGGCTAGCAATTTCTGAATAAAATGATGGATCGAAGGCTGGTCTCTATCGCCTCTCTATCACGTTCTTCCAGGTACAATTGCTCTTCTGACTCCTACCGTTCGTAGTGTTTGGAGACGATAACGATCTCTTCCCAAGAGAAGAGATTCGTGATGATGCAAGATAGGATAGAAGTACTCTGGAGAGTGCTATCACGGAATTTTCTATGTTGTCGTAATTTCGTATACAGACTGAAGGAGTCTTTTCCCTCTCTATTCTGGCTGTAGAAAACAACTGAGATAGTTGGTAATTGTTTCCTTCTTGCAGGTTAAGGTGTTCTATGAACTGTAAAGTAAGTCACATAGTTGTCTCCTCCTCCCGACCCAAGGTTTCATTGTCAAGAATTTGTTGCAGGGGTCAAGGACATCAGCATGCTTTTTCTGTATACAATTTACAAAAGATCCACAGTTGTAGAAATAGATACCATGCTGTATGTGCAAAAATGAGAGATGCAGCCTCCACAGATGATGGTTCAAGGTCATTGCAAATTCGATCAAGAGATGGAGGCTTTAATGGAGCTTCAAATCACAACTCCTTTAACAGACTGGAAGCTGACATAGCTGAGGTTACACACAAATCAAACCTCCTTGGCATGAAATCCTCATTTCCAAGTGGGAGTGCACACCAAATTCTCATGCAATACACTAGTGTTATTGTCAATGTTTCTTTTTCAGTATAGTTTGACAATTCTGACTAAAGCATGGCTTCCTTAGTCACCGAGTGGAACCACATATGTAAATTGAAAATGGTTTTCAACCTTAGAAAGCCTCAGGATTTGAAATTCTCCTGTCCAGATGGAAGCTTGTCAACTATCTTAGTTTGTAACTAAATTGGAACAAACCTCCATGGTGATCATGCAGTTGGCATTGATTCGAGAAAGTGACATGCGATCAAAGTTGGTGAGAAAATTGAGTGAGGCAAACCAACACATCCGTCAGCTGAAAAAAGAGGTACAAGTATCCCTTCAGAGTTGACACATTGACTGCAATGTCCTGCATAGTAGTGCATGAGAAGTCACCAATGTCTGACATTATATGATGGCAGGTTCAGGAGAAAGACAACACAATGTTCAGATGCCAAAGTGAGCTTTCAAGTATGGAGCTGGAGCTTCAGGTCTGATTTTTTCATCTAATTCTGCAGGAAAGAAATGGCATAAAGCACAAGATTGTCATTTCTCACAGAGCTCAGTATCCTGTTTCATCCTAAGGTCTTCAAAATATGCATGTTTGGTTCCAGGTGCTTGTGAACATAGCTCAAGAAATTGCCAAGGAAGGAGGCAAACCTGGAACCCCAAAAATCAATGGACGTTATATTCATTCCCATCTTGCATACAGACTTGAAGGTGATGGCATCTCCTCACCTCAATTTATCTTTATGTGAAATCATACATACTTCTGTCAAAGAGGAGACTGAGCCATCTAGAATTATCCTTTGATGGCAAAGTGATGGGGGCATGTTGCAAATCAGAGATGCAGAAGTTGATATTTGCACGCATCAAGGATGTGGATATGGTACGGACACGTGAGGTTGACCTAGTATACTATGGCATGGCTGAGGTAAGTCCCCTTGTGAAATCTTTTGTCACCTTGTACCCTATGTTTAAATGATATGGAAGTAGCATGCTGAAAGTTTATGCTTGGTTTGTCAAATTGTTGAGTGGTGGACTGATTCTGGTCACTGTTATGTTGGAAGGATGTGCGAGTGATGGGTTCGTTTGATGGCTGGACTTATGGAGAACAAATGTCTCCTGAGAGCACTGGCATGTACACCAGATTCACTTCAACAGTCAAGCTCCGTCCTGGCCGGTGAGATCCTAGATCAACTCTCAAGGTCTTACAAAGTTTTTGTCTAACTGTTGTGAGTCAATCTTGAGAGCATGGGAGATATTCTTTATGGCTACTGATTGTGTAATTGAAGGCTGTATTGTGGTTCCTCTGCCTGGAATCTTCATCATTTCTGCTAGAGGATACTCTTGAGTTCATTGTCTCAGTTTCTCCAGGGTGGAGGATGGGTTTCTGAATCAAGGTACGAGATTAAGTTTCTAGCGGATGGAGAGTGGCAAGTGTCATCTGAGCTACCAACATTAGGCGAAGGGGTTACCATGAACAACTTATTGGTAGTGGATTAGCCTTTCCAAAATTCAGGTTATTTCTTCCTTGGTTGTGTTCCGCACCTGAGTTTACCACATTCTGTAGTGTATTGGTTGGATATGTGAGGTAATGTCTTTTATGACATGCCATGCAGTGCCACCCTTGCATCTTCACTGTAGGTGGAAGAAATTTAAACTATCTGAAATCAAATTTGAAAATTCAATTTTGTGAGGGATACTTTTTCTATCTTCTTTTGAACTGGGTCTCAATCACACATCTTGTTGGGGCCATTGGTATCATATTCCAGAGCTGAGGGCCAACACCACATCTGTAAAGAATCCTCATGTGGCTGTGGACTTCAGGGAGTTCTTATTTCCCAATTGTTTTGATAAGGCTATGACTGCACTCATTCTTGTCATGCTAGTTTTGGTTTGGCTGGAACTGAGAGAACAGTGACCTTTGGAGTGTTGTTGTGGAGTTTTCCCTGCAGTCTCACAGATATGTTTTCCAGTAGCTTCAAGATATGTTCTGCATGAGTGATGTGCTTAATTATTTGTTTTGGGTGCAGGAGGCCTTGACCACCACCCTCTCTGTTCAGGGTTCTCTATGTCTTATAGGCTCAGATGCTTGCTTGTTTAGGGACAAGCTAAAATGAGATGTAACTTACCCTCACAAGCTTGTTGCAGCTTCAATGAGGATTGACTTTTTGCAATAGCACTGTCTCTTGATTGCCAGCCAACATCATGATTGAGTCTTCCTTCTGCTTCTGGAGATGCAATTGAAAGTCAGGACAGAGATTTTTCTATTATTCTTTGCTCAAAATTACGCATGGATTAGTAGATGTTTAGCTACACCCACTTTTGGGAGCTGATGAAGTCAGTGAGCATCATGCAGCTAGTCAATGTTGATTGTGATGAAGGTGATGTTAGTTTTAACACTCATAAGGTCATGGCTGCACTGCACTCATTCAGATTGTGTTAGATTTGGTCTTGCTGGGATTGACAGAACAGTCACCTTCAAAGTGTTGTTGTGAAGTTTTTGCTACAATCCCACCTGTCCTTGATAAAGCAAATTGCATGTGTTATTACCAAGTCTTCCAGACATGGCATATATGGTTTGTTTCTCTCATGACCTCACTTGCATGAGATAATGATAAGGACTGAACTCAAGAAAATCTAAGTAGGATTCACATGAAACTCTTGGGACATCTGGTAACTTCTGTTGCAAGTTTCTCACTTCTGGAGCATTAGCATTCTCATTTTGAGTTGTTGATCCAGAACCATCCTGTTGACTTTCTTACCTTTGTCAGCCTTTTGGCTAAGATCAAATGTAATATCTGTTCTTGTCAGTTTAATATCTGATACAAGGCTCTCATGATGATAATCTAATTCTTCTCAGGGCCATGGCTGTCTGGTAGTTTGCTACCTGGCCCTGTGCATGTCACCTTGGTCTTGCTTCCTTGGTGTGCACTCCTTCCCCCCTAGGAAAGTCAAATATTACAAGCAGGATATCTCTTCTGTAGCTTCACAGAATAGCAGCAGTTTTTATTTGAATACCTTCCTTGGAAAGCAACAACATCAAATTGTAGATTGCTGCAGAGGTGATGCTCATTATCATCCTGTACTTGCAATGCTTGCACTAGTAATATGTAATGTTGTACTCCAGGGCTTGAGAGCTTTTAGTTTAATTGTGCCTAAAACTTTGGAGTGATACATGACTTTTGTTTTGTTTTGGATTTTGAGGGCTTTGGGTTCAAGGTGAACACAGTATAGTGAACCTCTGTATCTCTTCAACCTAAGCATTTGATTTGATAGGTTTTACACAGATACTCTCTTTTGCTTCCTCAACTCCTTGTTGTTGAATTATGATATCATATTTGGATTCCAAATCCCTCAATTTTTTTATGATCTTGTGAGTTTTATAATATGTCAAAATCTTCATTAGATTAATGTTGTAGTTTTGTAAGTGACTCCCTTCATTCATTTACCTTTTTTATATCTTGGTGATTTTACAATTCAAAATCATCATCGTTTGTTTATGTTGTTAAATTTAATAATAGTAATAGTCCAATCCTTTGACATAACAAATGAGACTTTGGAAAAGCCCACTCATTTCATATGTTTTATTTTTCACAAATATTATAAAATTATCAATATGTATGAACACCTAATATTTTTCCTAGACTAACAATAAATTTTCAATATTAATATGACAAAGTTGAAATGACCTTATTTCAAGAAATTTCAACCCCTTTATTTTCAATTTGTAATAAAATTGCAATATATCAACCAAGGCTATTACTGTTGAGCTTCCCATGTCATGATTAGGGCAACCTAGGGTCAACCTAAGAAAAACTTAGGTTGAGTATAGTAATTTTTATATCAAAGGTCAAATATTTATCCTTGCAAACTCACACATATGCAAATTGTGTAAAAAAAATTACCCTTGAAAACCTAGCATGTGTGGACTTCACTAATCATTTCTGACAACATTAAATGTCACTACTGGAAACTCTTTAAAATAAAAATTAATTGTAATCATCCATCGAACCACTTAGATTGATTTCAACCATTAATGAAATGGTGAGAAATAATTTAATCCAAATTTAATCAAGATATCATTTAACCCTGTCCATGGATTGACCAAATTACAATCGCTCTCTCCAAGGGACAATTGGCCTTGTCTAGGGAATGCAATCGAATCGTGGTCACCCCTGTCCATGGACCAAACGCCCTTGTCCAAAACGATCGCCCTTATCCACAGAGCGTGACTGAATTGTGGTCGCCCTTTTCCAAGGAGCAATTGCCTTTGTCTAACGAACATGATCAAATTGTGGTTACCCTTGTCTAGGGAGCAATTGCCTGGGTTTGGCTACAGTAGTAATCAATTTCATGCTTTCTCTAGAAAGGCAACACCCCACGACCACTTGTAAGGGGATCATGTGGCCAACCCCACTACAACACTCACAGGATGCTTATAACTTCATGCCACCTGCAGTATGTGAGCTCTTTCTTATACATGAGAGGAGCAATGCACAACGTAACAAGCTGCACAGATGTTTCCAGTTGGATGCCGGATCAGTCCACTTTCAAATCTTTGTTTTCTGCCATTAAAAATTGAAAGCTTTCTATCTGAATATTCATCTATTTTTGCAGAGGAAAGTGATTTCAAGGGTATTGTCCCAAAGTTTTGCTATTGTGATGTTTTTGGGAAAAACAATATAGGACTAAAACACCAGACTTACCTTGCAGTTGAGTTTACCGAACATTCTGCTTAACACCACACAATTAAGCACCAAGCCATCTGCTACCAAGACATGCACAAAATCAAAGGTGCCCTTCATTCTTGTGGAACTGTTTGAAGCCCTTGGCAAGCAATCCTTTTCTTCCTGATTGTTGCATTCGTTTGAAGTGTCACCATAGCCTCCTAGCTGCAACAGTTTGGTAGTGGTAATGAGAAGCCATGTTCCAGTAATGCCAATTGTCATTAATGTTGCATCAAGGTTAGGGAGATGCCTGGAGTCTTAAACACTTTTTGCTAGGGCAAATATTCTTAGAATCAAAGCCTTCAGATATAGATATTTCTAGAGACATTCATTCCTGGAGTGGAGATATGCTGTGTTGTAGGTGTCATTGGTTTGGATCTGATTGCAAAGTAGCTGCATAAGTCCTCAATGCTAGAGTTCAACATGAAGCAAATTAATATGGCTGCTAATTGAACTTAAATGATTCCCTTGACCCAGTTGATGTCACAATTCATTAAGTAGTAGTCAGAAATTCAACTATAGAAAGCATGCCTGGGAAGTATAAGCACCAAGACTGGAGACCGGATCAAAATCACATGCAGCAGCGTGGAGAGCACACTTTGATTGACTCTGAAAAACAAAACATAGTCCAGAAAACCACCATATCCATATATCTGAGCATCAGATTTGTCAATAGGGATGATAGCAACAAGCCATCAAGCAGCTGAGTATGTTTTGTGAAAGAGCAACATCTCTTTGCTTTCTGGAATGCATGGAGAACACAAACAAGAATAGTGACAGGCATAGTGAGGTGTTGAGCAACAAAATTGCCCACAAGGACTGCCATATATATGTAAAAAGACCATGTTGCTATTCTAATACTGGATTACTAGTCCTAATCTTGATAGCTCCCCATGAAAATGAGCATGTTACTAACATGATAGTTTGCAAGCACACATCTAGGTCAAACCTATGTTCACATTATATCTAATTAGTCCCTACAGACATTAAAAGTCATTGGTGAGTGAACATCACCTCATTGCTTGCTACATCAACAAGGAAGCACACAATCATGGAGTCCCAAGCAAACTGTCCAAAATTGAAAGCCCTTTGAAGTTTGGAACAAGTTCACAGGAGATTTGGTGCTCATGTGTGTGGAACAACAAGAAATACTAATCATCTACATTTACAAGGCATACAATTTGCATACAACGAAAAATCTCTGATGTTTCCCATAACTTTTAGCAAAAACTGGTACCAGGAGGATGAGGTCTTGACCTTTGTGATGTCACGACCATAGTTCAAAACCAGTTCAATGGTCTACAAGTAGATGACACTTTTTAGGATGTGAGTTAGCAAGCTAATGCAACAATTTGATAGATGAGATATTTTCTTCTCCTGACAAGGAAGAGCTGACCAAAGCTTTGAGACTACAAATAAAGTTTATTCAATTCTTCTGAGGCCCCAATTGAAGGAACCAACTGCAACACAGAGCTACAAAGAAAAAAAGGTGGCAGTGAACACAAGAAATGCAATTGTGTGCAATTCCACCTTTTGTATCCAAAGAGGATCTGATCATCTGTGGTAGGTTGGAAACAAGTCAACAAATCAACACCATTGTGTAGGCACAGAGAAGTATAGCACATAAAACTGTGAAGGACTACCAAAAACATAACCCTGCAACTGTTGTGATCTCAGTATGTATTGGACACTAGTTGAGATAATGGGGGAGTGTTTTGGTCATGAATTCATATGTACACACAACAGGAGTTCACTTCAAAAGCATTTTTTCAGTTAGAAGGGCATAAGCTTGTTATGGAGAATTGAAGGCAAACCTCATCGAAGTAATTGATCATACTTACAGTGAGTTCTTCCACAAGCTCTGATCCACGTCTTGATGTCAAGGCACGCTCAGTAAGTGGCGTGAATCCAGTTACATCAGGGAAAGTACAGCTGCTTGAAACGCATCTATCGCTGGTTGTGTAGCACAGCATCTGCAATGATGAGAGATGAAGATTTGTTTGTTCAGAAATTGCAAATTGTAGACAAAACTATTATGAATTCTGTATTGTGGGGGGAGCTTAAAACTGTATAAAGACAACAGTGGGTTGTACTAAGAATATCCGCAGATAAAATGTAAGTTAACGACCAATAGTTATTCCAGTGGTACATGAAATACCTCAACCACGTAGAACAGAACGGGTTGTGATCTAAGGATTGTGATCGTCACAAAGTGTGAGATCTTCACATATATATATAGACATCCTGGTCAGGAGCTATTGCAGAGAGTGTTCGTACATTGTCCTTGCAATAGCTCCTGACCAGGATGTAAACAGAGAAACGTGAATCCTTCTCAACCCTGGCACAAAATGGGATCGAGAAATGCGGACATAAACCTCTTCAACGTTCATGTCAAAAAACGCTCGGGTATTTTTACATTGTCCGCAGCAGAATGGGTTTCATCTGGGCTGCAGAAGAAAGTTACTGTCTAAGCAACACGGCCAGAGGGCCACCTTGGGTCCAATAGTGCTTTTCGGAGCAGCAATTTGCGGAGATAACGAATTAATTCTTCCAGTTTCTGAGATGTCTCCTCAGTTTCTATGCCTGCAGGGGTTGTCGGCGAATTCTGCATTTTCCAAAGAAAGTGCCTTTCCCGTCTGAGTGCATAGAAATGTACCTCTTCAAACAATATCTTTGAGTAACTATACAGCACTTTTAAACATAGTAGAACCAGCCAAGGACTTCAATGTGTAGTAGAACATGCTGAAACATGTTTCTACGATAGTTTAAATAAAAACAAAGTCGGGTTTATTCTCTTTCGTAAGTACCACAATTGCGAATTCTGGCCAACTATCCCAGCGCAAAGTCTGTCCTATGGGAGTCTCGCTGCACACGGAGGTGCTTACGCGATCCAGGTTCACAACCAGCGTCCCGGGTCGGACGTCCTTCTTTTTCTCCCCACTATACAACTAGATGGGCTCCGCATCGAATATTCACGAGATGTTAGGTTCTCGATCGTGAGACGTTGCGGCACGTTACATTTGACGCACGCTGCTTTAGTGCAGCTGGTTTTGAAGGCACATAACTCATCCGGTCTTTTGCGTCTCTTGACATCCCAGTAAATTGTCTATTCTCCGTCGTCGTCGAGGAAGAAACATCGTAATGCGCAACAAGAGGAGCTTGATTACCAACTACTTGGGGAGATGAACTTAAGGTATCTCGACTTTAGACATCATCGTCAATTGCCAAGGTATTTGCAACATGTGATGTGTCGTCGAAAGTTTCGAATCCACCAGATTGTTGATGCCATAAATCATTCCAAATCTTTTCTTCTGGAAATAATGAAAATGTGCGAGACAAGTCTGAAAAATGCCTTCCTCGGTCCTCTTCTTCGGCTTCTTCATTATTATCGTTTGACGATTGCCCTTCTTCTTCCCGGCAGTAGCTCTGTTCCGACCATTGCGATGCTTTCTCTTGGACGACAACCATCTCAACGAGGTTCTTGCAATTAGGTACTCCTCTTCAGATCTGAATCCAAAAAATGCCCGGGTTGTTGTTGTTCTGCGCCTTCAAGAGACAACGAATTCGTCGGCCGTTCGAGCTCTCCACCGTTGTTGAATACTTCTTCCCCTTCTCGTCTCCGTCTTCTACGTCTGCGCTCCAATTCTCGCAGAGACATCGTCTGATATAAACAACAATATAAACAACAATGCAAGCTCGAGACCAGTGTCTGTGTCCTCCTCCGCCTTCAAGAGAAGGTCCTGTCTTGAGAACCTTCCCGGGATATGAGGTACGAATCAAGAATCCTTCGGCAAGATAGAAGGCCCTACCTTGAGAACCTTCCAGGATTTGAGGTACCTGTCAGAAGGTCATTATGCTTAGTTGAAGCTCCCTAGAAAAACCTTTTGTAAGGTTCAAAAGATAGGCCCTTCCCCTACTTTCATATGGACTATGTAACCAGCGAGAGGCCGCCAGTTAGCGGAAATAGCCGAGGGGTAAGATCGCCGAATTTGGTGGGGGAACTTCGAGTTTTGGGTGAACATTTGTTTTTGTGGGGCTGGAGACGAAGATGTTGCGCATTGTAGCCACGCCATTCCCGGAACTTACGCTTATTGACTGTGCCTACTGCTCTAGGAAAATCCCTTGATGTTGCGGCTCAAATGAATTTTAGGGTTGGGTATGTACTGATGAATTGCTCGAAGAAATCGTGATGTTCGCACCGTTTTCTGTGAGGAACGTGTCTGCTGTGCCCACCTCACTGGAATGCTCACAAAAATTCATACGCGCTGCCTTTGGAGCAGATGCGTATCATTTTGCTTGCAACATTTCCTGTGAGTCCTAGGTTGGTTTCGCAGTTAGTTGTTATGTTGATACTATTGTGAAATAATCAAGGAAGATGAGTCCAGGATTTGGAGTGTCGTTTGCCGTGCTGTGGAAAAATGTGATATGATGGGTGCAATGTTTGTGTTCCTTGACCTAGAAGTTCACATTACTGGAAGCAGTAGCACAAGGTCGTATTACTCTCAACGTGCTGTGTGTCGGTGTTGATTCTATTTTGCATTCGAGGAAGAAGATGGACAGTGAGATTTACTTACTTCAGGGGCGTGGTGCAATTTTGTTCTCCACGGCAGAAAGTCGGCTTTGCTCTTTAAGATGTTCGCAGGAGCTTCTGGATCTGGCAAGTGTTTTCATTGCTAGATCTTGGAGGCGGTGATCTGAATCAGCTATTGATTTTCTTCAGTTTTGTGTAGACGCTCGATAGTAGCTGCTCTTGGGCGAGCTTCTTCCGGGGTTCTTGGCTGAGAAGTGGTTCAACATGTCAACGACCTTCCTGCGGAGTGTCATGTCCCTCCTGGCCAACAAGAGAAGCGTGCACTGGAGGTGGAAAAGCGGCTCGCTACAAAAATTTCACTCTCAATTTGCTTATGGCTTTCACGCAGACCCTCAATCAGGTTGTGTATCTGGACACAATTTTGTTTGTACTCTGGTATTTGCTTTAGGCTATCCATCTGTGGTTAATGCAGCACCACATCTACCAATCTGCAGCAGGTATTCCTCCACCCCAAGGCTTTTCAGCTTGCAGCGCATTTGGAGCAAGTCATTAGGCAGGTTCAATCACAACTTTTCTCTCCTGGCAATTTCAGATGCTGAACATGATGCCGCCACAGATCGTGAAGCCAGTTTGTCTTTCTTAATTGCTCTAGGTCTGAAGGAAGAGAGAGCTCTGAAAGTTACTCAGACATACCCGGAGGTGCTTTTGAGGACCTTTCAGGAGAACCTTATGCCATTATTGCAAGCTCTCGAATCTACCGGTGTTGGGAAACAACCTGTTTGCCGCATTCTTGAAAGAAATCCAAGCTTGATGATGCGCATTCTGGAAAGGAACCTTTTTGAAGAAAATTTGGAGTACTTGATTGAATGTGGCTTGACAAAGGGACAGCTTGAGAGAGTCCTAAGGATCTATCCACAGTTTCTTACTCTAAGCAAAGAACTTAATCTTGAACCTACTGTGGCATTCCTGTTAAAGATTGGAATACTGAAGGGGAAGCTGGGTAAAGTAATATCTTTGTCACCATACTACTTAGGTTACCGACATGAGATCACTCTTGTGCCAAAGCTCCAATTTCTGTTAAGTGTTGGTGTGAAGAAGGAGCACCTAGGGAAGATAATAACTGAACAGCCTAGCATCCTTTGCCATAGTATAACTGAAAACATCACCCCAAAGATGAATTTCATGGAGAAATTGGGTGTGGAGAGAAAGCGTATTGGGGAAATAATAACCCGTTACCCAGCAATTTTCACTACCAACATTGAGACCCTAAAGCAGAAGGTGGAATTCTTTGAAAACAAGGGCCTGGTAGGAAAGGAGCTAGTGAACCTTTTCACTTTGCACCCTGATATACTTGGTAGATCCTTGGATTCTTTGGAGGCAGGGTATGAGGTTCTCAAGAGCATTGGATTCTCTGGGAGTGAAGTATGTGACATCTTGAAGGGACATCCAACAGTTCTTAGTTGCACAGAAAGCACTGTGCGGCAAAAGTTTGATTTCCTTGTTAATATTATGAACCGGCCTGCCAAGGAGGTCTTGAAGTTCACTTCATTTGTCACATACAGTTTGGAAGGGAGGATCAAGCCACGACACCGGGTATTTTCATGGCTTGTTTCTCAAGGACTGTTACCTCAAAGGGAATATGCCCTCCGGACAATCATTGGTGGCTCTGAGAAGTATTTCAGAAAGCGGTTTGTAAATCTACATCCTTTAGCAGCATCTGTTTATGAAGGAGAACAAGGTGACATTCAAGGAGTGAGTGGTTAAACAGCACAAAAGTTCTATCTTGTGGCTACCAGCTCTGCACAAAATGGCAGAATCTTGTTATGGAGACTATGCAGTGCATAAACCTCTTCAAACATGACTATTACAGGTTTGTGTGCAACACCCTTTACTCCTTCCAGAAAGGAAAAAATCATCTGAAGGTCAATGATTTCATTCTTGCACTTTAGTGAATTTGAGGTGGCATAATTGACATGTTACCTTACTTTTGATCAGTCTTTGAGCAGTACTACAGTCTGGAGCAATGGCAGGAAATTTTCCAGTTAATTGCACATATGAAGCATTGGTGCTTAGCAAGCAAGGTTGATGAGTGTTTTTGATGACGCAGAGTATCTGAAATCTACATGGGTAGGTGCAATCTACAGTAGCATGCAGTTTCCTGCCCCAGTTCCTTGATTGAAATCCCGCAGGACGAGCCTTTGTTCTGAATTTCAGCAGCATAGTGCAGCATAAAGTCAGATTTCCAATTGGTGGGGCATAAAAACAAGGTACACTGCAGTTTTGAGTTTCACAATGTGCTCTAGTACTCTTCTTTCAATGCATTGATGATCTATTGCACGCATATGGTTGCTGCTGATCTGCATGCATGACGGATTAGGAACAGTAAGTGTCAAAGTTTGGTGGGAAATCTGCACTGAAAACTTGGTGCTAGTTTTGTGGATATATCAGGGCTTCAGTTTGAAGTTATTGACAGTTGTTTATTACAGTTACAAGAATTCATGTGTAAGGAGGTGGTTAATAACTCCTTTTGTCAGCCTACTTGGATCTTATATACAGTCTGTACTTTCATTGTGCTGTTTCATTTCTTTATGCAGGTGATCATTTAGGTCATGGAAACCAGCATTATCTGAGTGATAAAGGAATTGATGAGAAGAAGACCAAGTTGATTTGTATTGACCTATAGTTTCTTTTGCAGGTTTGCAAAATGTAGCTCCAGAAGCTGCTAGGATTTACTCAAAGATTGATGCAAAGTAAATTGGGGTCTTTTGGAACAGCCTTCTTGTGGAAAGCATCTGATGATGGTTTTCAGAGAATTGGATCTATTCTTCTATGCACATGTTGCTGATTTTTGTGGGAATTTTCCCTTGAGCCACATTTGCCACCAGGAGCTTGACTGACTGTTATCTACATTTGGCACCAGTCCTTCCAGTAGACACCTGAAGAAAGGAATAGTTACAAGGAAACTATAAGCTTCAATCAATAGATTTCACAAGACTCTTTACATGGTATCTCAGTCTGCCTTCAACAATTGCAGTCACTTTGCACTTGCGGGGTCATAGAAAACTCCCAAGTATAGTTCATGTGTATCTCCAGAATCTGTTTCTGCCACACCTCACATTGATTTTGGCAGTGATGATGTGATTACATATTAAAGAATGGGCAACCCCTGCTCACTCTACAGAGTAAGCCAGCAGGGTAGGGAATAGGCAAGAGATCCCTCCTCTTTTTTTGGAGAGATATTCATGAATGAAAGGTGCTGATCAAATACACTTAGGAAATTTTTCTTAGTGCTTTATGATGCTAATTAACATTTGCTTGATTAGATTAGGTTAGGAATATGTTTGACCTTATTTGATAAAATGAATTAATGGATCATTGTCATATTGAATGTCCATGGTTTATTTGTATTTGACCACAACTTATATCTACATGGCTTCAATTTATGCATTTCATTTTCACATGGACTCATTCACTTTGTTCAATGTCTACATGCGAACTGGTCATAAGTTCAAAAGATGTTTTTAGGATGACCTGTGAATGAAGGGTTAACAAGAGTTTCTTTTCAGGCCAATATTCCCTTATCAACCTCTTCAATTGAGGATTCAAAGTCAAAAACTAAGTAGACACCATTCACCATAATATGTATAACTCATCTTTTGCAACACATTGGCTCTTTTGTGGAGCTATTAAAAGGTTTTGTATGTAGCTAGTAGTGGTTGCACATTAATAAAACAATATTTTTATTGAAGACTTTGACAATGGTGTTGTAACTTAAAGTATATAATGTCTACAACTACTGTCACCACTCATGGCTTCATGGCTTGAAATGGTGTGTTTAAAATTTGATAAAGGTCACCATTGTATGACAGACTAGGAATACAAACACCAGAATCAAGTGAATTTTGAAGTCCCTAAGCACCAAAATTCACCATTACCAATGCCATGAACATACTACCTTGCCACCAACCAGCAATTTTGAAGCACTTTTTATGGAACACCTTGCAAATGGCACATAATTAGCTGCTGATATGAGACTATTTGCAACCAGTGTGATATTTCATTGATTTGCTTGTCTAAAATTGTCAGCACCTTTGAGAGAAAATCTATGAGATTGCAGAAACATTATGATTGTGATTTTGAGATATCAGAGCTTCACCTTCAACATAAATAGCAGTGTCTAGCTCTGCACTGACTTCATTGACTCCCAACAACTGGTGCAGATAAGTATGCCATAACTTGCCCATAACTTCAGACAAATAGTTGTACAAATACCTGCATCCTGGGTTCCTGTCACATTTCCAGAAACAGTAAGAAGACTTGGTCATCATGTTGGCAAGCACCCAAGAGACATAGATAACACATACAGCCAATAGTATTCTCATTAAAGCTGTGACAAGCTCATGACAGTAATGCTTTATTTCATTTTGCAATCCGGCAGGCATTAGAGAGGGCCTACATAGAGGGTTAGTGGTTAAGGCCTGCACATGAATATTTCCCTTAAGCACACCAATATGAATTATGTCAGGGCATTACATTCACTTTAGCCACAAGAACATATCTGTGAGGTTGCAGAGAAAACTAAAAACAAACACTTTGAAGGCCCCAATTTTATGGTTTCTAGCAAGACCAAAACTAACACTGTGACAAGAATGACTGTGGCCATAACCTTATTATCAGTGCCATTCACAAAGTCAGTTATGTCTGCACAGTTTTCATAAGAAATCCATGTCTATTAGCTGCAGTCTGAGCCCAGTGAAATGTACCAAATACTGTTTCTCTTTCTCCAAGTAAATCTGGCTTCATATTACAATCTCTGATAAAAACCTCTGACCACCTTGATGGCTTCTCCCAGATTCTACATCTCTTGGATATGCCAACACTGGTGTCCATACCTCAGCACATGAGTCTACTCATCTGCATAGCATGTTAACACATTGCTCATTATACTAAACATGATTCTTTTTCATCGACAATGGTCTCTATTCCAGGCTATATCAATCTGGGCAGTGGGAACATCATCAGTAAAGATATTCTCAAAAAGACTTAAGGTAAAAAAACACTGCTACCTCTGACAGAGCTAGAAAAGTAGATAAAGCAAAGAACTGTAATATTAGGAAAGACCAGACCTCATATAACTTACAACCCCAGATGATCTAGCCATCAGATTCACACAAATGTGTGCTGAACATCAAGACATTGTGTTCCATGGGATTAATTTTTCCAAAAGCTGATGAAAAATCATATCACTATAGAGAGATATCATGCAGTGACATGTATATCAGCACTAAATGTTCCATAGTAGAGTCAGAGAGAAGAATCTAGGCACATTGTTGGACAGACTTCTGTTCCTCTGGCAGAGTGTACTGTCTAAGACAACATTCAAAAGTACACTACAAGCACAAAACCTGAATGAGCTGAGTCTCTAGTTCTGGAAAAGGTTGGTTACCATAGGAGAGAGACATTCATGTAGAGCTGAGTCTCTAGTTCTGGAAAAGGTTGGTTACCATAGGAGAGAGACATTCATGTAGATACAGACCATGAAGTGTTGGAAGACAGCACAGTGCTCTAATTGCAAATGTCCTTGCAACTCACTCTCATGGATGCCACAATAGAGACCAAATCTGTAGCCATATTCTGGCCTGCACCATTTCCTCTTCTCATGCTCATGCAATCCTCTCATTCAGCGAACCTCACAGCCTTTAAATCAATGAATCACCTTCTGTCCTGTATAACAATTGAATCACCCTCCTTCCCAATTTTCCAAAGGCAATCAGAATCATCAGTTCTCCATTGACCCAGTCCAAGATCAAGAAAACCTGAACCCAAAAACTGTGGGACACTTCCTGCTATTGCTCCTCAGATGCTCTCTTTGCCTGCTTGGATGAACAGACCACACAGGCTGAGAACAGGAAGAGAAGCAAGAGAGACTCAAACACAGGCCTTGCAGCCGAAAACCAAGCTTTGCCAACTGCCTGGGCCATATCTTCCTTTTCTTGAGTTTCTTTATTACACATGCTTTACAGTGCTCAGTGAAGTTACCTGCAAGCTGACACATTCTCTTTACAATTGCAGTGGAGCTTCTAGGTCACTGGAGAGCAGAGCAGTCATCATGTCCTCTTTGTTGATAGATGTGGCAAATGATTTAAAGCCCAGATTAACATTTATGCCTGATCACCCATTGCCTGATGCATAAATTTTCCAACACCCTAAAACTGTGTGATGGGTATTGGAAAACCCCAGGTGTTCCCAACAGGCACACCCTTTGCATCTGGATATAAGTGTGGTGGAAGGAATATTATGTATGCCGATCCAGGGGACTATGAGGACACCATTGACATTACCAGTAATCCCTGCAAGAACAAAGACCATTCTCAAAGTGATGGAAGCGATTGGCATCCCTCACAATGATTTTTCTCTCAACTATCTTCGAAATGACCTTGATGGCACAATGGCAGTCACCACACATCTACAAATTTTTGAAGATGTGAAGTGTAGTACCAGGAGGTGTGCCAATCAGGCCAAATGCAATTGCCAGCTTCTCACTGTGATGACCCAAATGCAACATCCTGTCTTCATCCTCTACATCATGTAACACAAACTTGGTATCTGGCACATATCCTAGATCCTTCATTTGGCCAGACAACTTTTTTAGTTCTTCACAGATTTCAATTATCTGTGGATGCTCTTGGTCATCTACTGTGAAAGAATACACCTCCTTGTTCAGCTCAATCAATGTGCACCCTGGTTGTTTCTGCACACCTTTCCAACCTCAGTCGCTGAATATTTGCACAGCTATCCCAGTTGCCAGCAGCTGCATAGATGTTTGCTAGCATCACATAGCCTGCAGAATTTCCAGGGTCCAATCTGAGAACTTGTTCTGCAACACGTTCTCCCATCTCCACATCACCATACACTCTACAAGCACCAAGCAGGGCCTTCCACACAGGAGCGTTTGGTTCACAGGACATGGTTTTGATCAGCTCCTCTGCTTCATGCAGATGGCCAGCACGACCAAAAAGATCAACCATACAGGCATAGTGCTCAACTGTTGGAGAAACATGATGAACTAAACTCATGGAATCAAAATAGACCAGGCCTTCATCCACTAGACCTGCATGGCTGCAAGTTGACAAAAGGGAAACAAAAGTGACCAAACCCATCTCTACCCCTTCTTCACACATCCGTTCAAAATGCTCAAAAGCCTCCTTAGCATGCCCATGAATGGCATATCCTGCAAGCATTGCATTCCAAGTGACAGCATTGCGTGTGGACATCTTGTTGAACACATGTTGAGCATCCTTTATGCTCCCACATTTGGCATACATGTCAACCAGGCTACTACCCACAAACAGATCAGATTCATAACCCCTTTTAATAATGTGCTCATGAATATGTCTGCCTTCTTCAAGCCACCCTGCACTGGCACATGCATTCAAAACCCCGACAAAGGTGACAGGTTCTGGCTTCACACATTCCACTTGCATTTGTCGATATAGTTCCAATGCTTTCTGTTCCTGCCTACATTTCACATGTCCCCAAATCATTGCGCTCCAAGAGACAACATTGTGCATGGGCATCTTATGGAACACCCTCTGGGCATCTCCTATGCTCCCACATTTGGCATACATGTCAACAAGACTACTACCCACAAAAACATCAGACTCATAACCACTTCGAATGATGTGATTGTGGACCTGTCTGCCTTCTTCAACTGCCATTTCAATAGCACATGCATTCAGAACTGCTAAGAAGGTTACTCTGTCTGCATCCAATCCTTCCTGTTGCATTTGTTGAAATAGTTCCAATGCCTTCTTTGCTTGCCTACATTTTACATGTCCTGAAATGATGGAATTCCAAGAAACCACATCATGAGTCAACATCTTGTCAAATACCTTCTGAGCATCCTCGATGTTACCACACTTGGCATACATATCAATGAGGCTATTGCCCACATAAGGACTTGACTCAAAACCTCTTTCCATGATCTGCAGATGGACACGTCTGCCCTCTTCAAGTGCTTGTAAACTAGCACATGCATTGAGCACTGGCACAAAGGTGAACTTGTCTGGAACCATGCCTTCTTGTTGCATTCTTTGGAAAAGTTCCATTGTCTTTGCAGGTTGCCCTGTCTTAACATATCTTACAAGCCTCACATTCCAGGAAAAGGTACTTGCTTGTAAAGTCCCTGGTGGCAATGCAGCAAGCTCCAATTCGACCCAGTTGGGTTTGCACTTGTGGTTGAGCCAGAGCGCCTTCTGTGTCTTCCTATGTTTGAAATCTGGATACCTGACATTTGCCTATGACCAGATGTCCAAATCCAACTGATCAATCCTCACAGCCTACCAGGCTACCAGAACCAAGAACAATTAAACATTCACAAACTTCCTGCATCAGCAAGAGAATTACAAGAAAGATGGACCTTGTTACCTTTTCTGACCTGTGATCCCACCATTGTGATGGATCTGAAAAGAACTCCCGCCAAAGTTTCTCAACGTCCCCATGGCATGACCCTGGAAGGGGTTTTGGATACTTGCAACCTAACCATCCAACATAATTGGCAATTCAGCTAAATGCCATTACAATTAACGCAACATTTCATGACGTATAATTGCACCCGCCATCCTCTATCCTGGAAGATTTATGAAATGTCTTTAGGTGAAGATGACCTCATATATAATCTAGGATGGCAAAGTGGGAAGGACATCATGCGATGCTACTAAGTGTATTCATTAAGAATGTGACAATTACTGGGGAAATGTTCCAACAATGGTGGTATGTCAAAGTGCTACACAGTAGACATTCAATTACTAAGGGTGATGGAAGTGGACCGATACGATGTAATCAATGAGTTCAATAAGGTAAAGCAATGACAAATAGACCAAAATAAGGTAAAAGTAGTTTATTAATGTGCACTAAAGCCAATGAAATGAACACTTGTCAAAGGGGACACAACAATGATATACATAATAATCAAAGCATTTGGATGGTAAGCATGCCCATAATGACAGGGCTTGACTTGCATCCAACTTCTTCATCTATGCAAATTTGGAATCCAAAACATCAAAAGAAATGCCTTAGGTCATTCAAGATTTGAAGATTTCATTTTAAATCTGTTTGACTAACTAAGATTAGAAGGACCTACAATATTGGCTATGAAATAATTGGATAAACAAGTTGATGTGACAATATCATACTGAAAACATGTCATCAATCCACATTCTACAACTATCACATCTTCCATGTCCATGCCCAATGGTATCTTGTAGTCATTCATAAGTTAACGTAGCTAGGTCAAGTTGAGCTAGGGTAAGGTGTTTGGACAACCAAGGACCAGTAGAGATCAACCTTGCCTTGGGACAAACATGATGAACTAGATTTATCTTTCTAAAGTTAAACCTTCAATCTCTTCACAACAGCATTTCCTGGATGACTTCACTTATTGATTAGTAAAGTATAGTGTTAAACGATGCCTAGTTTATGATTTTAAATCATTAGAAATAAACATGCCCTTCACAATGTGTGAACAGAGAACCAATCTGCCAATAAAAAAAAAAGATGAAAGCTAGGACTCAAAGAGTCACTCATGAAAGAGTGATCTTAGACAATGCAAATAGGCAAAAGTGAGAGCAGAAAATAAGGCAGAATTGCCTATTTAAGCTCTTCATGTTTCTGGCATGAGACTGACATATTAAAATTGACTTGCTATGACTAACCTCATGATCACTCTGATGATGCAAGAACCAAACCCGACAGAATCCTGAAGCAAAAGCAGTATAGTTCAGTCACGTAAATTGCTGGTGAAGGTGTTGGTCTTCTTTGGGTTAAAGGTCACTTACATAGCATAGTGGGAGTGGCATTTGAATATTTGATTGCAAGTCTGGCCTTTGTCCCCATCACATAGGTTTATAACCATGTCATCAGATGAAGACAGCACATATGAAATCGTAGGATGCACTGACACACAAACAGACAGATTCAGTGTCAGCCTCACACAGCCTTACTTTATCCATGGTGTTGTAATCGTAAGAAAGCTCAGGACGGAACTAGAGCAGGCAGACCTCACAGAGCCGGGAGCGAAAAACCATCTTTCTACTCTGCTAACCAAAAAAAGAAAGGGATTTTAAGCTTTGCAAAACTCCGCCAAACTCCAATCTACAAAACAAACAAATCTCGACCCGCTGATCACAACCTTCTCGGGTTCGGATGCGCAGCACACGAATACTTGCTGAGATTCTACACAATCAGTCGATTGATGGTGAAAAACAAACGGCTTTGTTTCTCTCTGAGATTTGCCCGCTCCAACAAAAACCAAGAAAACTTGAGAAGCCGAAAATGAGAGTGGGGAGAAACGGGAAACCTTTGGCCCCAGGCTAGCTGCTAATCTGACCACAAGTGTCTCTCATTACCCATCAGTCCATAGGTTTTTCACTACGTTTCCTTCTATGACTCTCTTTCGACCTCGATGAAGGACTAAGAACAAACAGCCGACCCTTGTGGGCACGGGAGGTACGAAACTGGATCCTTATAATTTGGGGTCGGCTCCAGTTTTATATCCGTTCTAATGATTCCAGGCTCATCAGAAGCTGGTGAACAAAGATGAAAAGCTGCTGCAATGACAAGCCCCTAGCCACAAGGACAAACTACAACAGCAAAGGGCTTCTATGGTCTTCGTATGACCATTTCCTCTATTCTTTGGGGGGTGAAAAGGCATTTACCAGAATGGCCAACACCAAACACACCATCTGAAACTGACCACAATCCACTAGCTTCGGAGAGATAGGGACTTCAGCAAATTCGCAATGAAAATCAATATGAGCATAAAGAACGACTCCTTCACTGTGTGCCTCTGAAAGGCTTTACAAAGAGTCTGGACCAAAAGAAACAAAACATTGCTTGGAATAAAACACATAGGAGTGAAAAGATTCAGTGTGCAACCATGCCAATACTGATAAGCCTCGGTTGCACATGCGAAACCATTCAGCGCAGTCCTTTTTGGAGCCAAGTACACTGCAATTGTCCAAATATGCAACAACCAGCCTTTTGCGTCAAACATTTTATATCAGGCTTTTCGCCTATTCTTCCGCAAAGAATGGATGCAGCAGAATGTGCTTAAGATCATGACTTTGCATTGGCCATTTTTTCATTTCATCAATGGCATATCAGCAGCAGCAGATGTCAGTATGGAAAGATTATAGACTCCAACTATAGTGATTGGGGACGATGATTGTTTTGTTGGCAGAAATTCTATACTTGGGTTTTTTTGGTAATAAAGTTAGGGTAGGTTTTTCTGTTGGGGGAGGGGACCCAAAATGGAAGTTAATTAGTACCAGTTTTGAATTTTCATTTCAATTTTGTAAAATGGTGCAAATTCCAAAGGATTGCATGAATTGTCCAACAATGGACTCTAATAAGCAATAATGGTGTTTCCATTTTTGAGATAAATCATCACATAATAATATCTTGTAAGCATCCTCGTACCTATGTCCACTCATCATTTAGCCTAGGATTTCCTCTATAGTAGTGTGGGATGTATCTGTGGTGGGGGTGGTGGGGCTTAGGAGACCAAAAATTGAATCTGGAGCTTTTCACCTTCTAATGTATATAGCTCCAAAGCGTTTCCTAAAGAATTCAAGTTCAAGTAGTCTTTCAGAGCATAAAACAAGGGTTCTGCTGTTCACTGGTTTGCCCCCTGGGTTTCTTGTTCTCCAAAGTGGCCGCAAATTCACTGAATCTGGAGGTCCTCTAATTTTTCCAATGACATAGAAACTCTAAAACCAGGGCCAACCTTAGAATTCATCTCACCTCTGATTCCTTCTTTGGAAGCATAACTTTGGATGATCATCTTCCAAGGCTTTTCAATTTGTCCCTCCACTAACATCAAAATCACTTGGGGACCATCCCCAACCACAGCGATGCAGTGGAATTTCAACATAGTCCATCAACCCAAAGAATCAATTCATGATAAGCCTAGTAAAGCATGCCACACATCAATGAAGCAGGCTTTCTGTACAACCTGTACAACCTCATACCTAAGGAATTGCCATTAGATTCATGGGCTGCATATGTCTGAGGAACAATGGCTGTAATTTGGCTTCATCATGGATGGTAGACACATACATACACCAGCATTCACTTGACAGTTGTTGAATGTTGATGAAAGACAAGAAATTGTATATATTCCCAAGAAATCTGCAAAAGTAGACATTAGATTTGTTTGTTTTGTTTCACATTGGGATGACCCAAACCATGATGCCCCTGATTGGGCACTTGGCACCATTGGAGAGTCCCCTGTGAACATGGGTGCCCATGCACTGAGGTGGTTTCATAATCTTTAGATCTACAGTGTGGGACTTATTGAATATTCAATTATTTTCTCATTGAAAAATTCAACAAAATCTAAACCAGTTTTTGTAGAAAAAATTGGGGTATTCTCTTGGTATGATTTAAAACCCCTTGATGAGTTGCATTTTATGGAGGTGAATTTGTGATTTTCAGATCTCTCATGCAAGATATATTGAATTTTGAGTGATATCAGTTGCTTCATGATTTTAGAAGAAAAAAAATCAAGGACTTGGAACACTCATTGGGATGAAAGGAAACTCACAATACCTAATTTCAAGAACATTCACAAGGATGGCAGCTAGCTTGGCAATTGAGGAAATCTTACAAAAATAATTTGACATTACATCAAAATCCACAACCCAATATGGCTAGCCACTTGCTTGATCTCTCCCACAAAGAGTTGAGTCTACTCTTGTTGACTGTAATCAAAAAGTAGTTTAAGCAGGATATCAAAATGTACTGCAAGCGGCACTATGTGTTAGTAGTAGTACACATTCACCTTGTTGATCTCCTCATCTTTTTCTTAAGTTTGTTACATGGTTTTCAAACCATGATCCCTTTGGAGGTTATTCAGTTACACTATGCTATCAGCATATAAATTCTTATTTAATCAAATAGATTAGCATTTAATTTTTTGTTATTTATTTGTATTACTAATTTTTATTTTTATTCTTTTCTTTTGAGTATTTTTTTTTCGATTTTCTAGACCATTCTTGTGTCATAGTACTAGATTCAATTTTAATATTGAATGTCCATTTTTTCACATGGTATCATAGCATCTACAAAAGTGTTAAGCTAGTGGACATGTTGTGTGAGCTCAACTCCACTTGGTGGAAGACTAAATAATTTATATGAGCTAAAACTCCAAATAAATACCTAAATAAGTGGAATATTGTGAACACAGTTCCAAGACATACATTAAAAAGAATGTGGAGCTTATCTCTAGCTTTCATTATTGGTTTTACATTACATTTATATTTTTTCACATAAAATGTCTTTCCAACTACCATTAAATTGGTTGGGTCTAGCAATTACCACACATGGAAAATTAGAATAAAAAATAACTTACAAAATATAAAAGGTATGAGATGTCATAATGCATGTAGGATTAGCACCTATGTAACGATTGTCATCACTCACTATTCATGAAGCTTTTAGCTCTACAAGTCAAGGAATCATTGGCTCTTCAAGGCTTGTGGTTTCTATCAAACCTACCATTGCATCTCAATCAAAAACACCGATGTAATCAAGAACACCAATGTAGCTGGGAGCACCACAGTTAAGATCAACGTTGTTAGAAACATGGCAACCAAGAGCACAACAACTAGGAGTGCCCCAACCAACAAGTGATCAAAACCCAGAGTATCAACAGATCAAGGCTATGTCAATCCTCATTTTTCCTATCATAGATTATATGTTAATGAAGATTACCAATTTTGAGGATCCTTATCATATGTGGTTGCACCTCCAAATCAATATGAGGTCAATGACACAACCCACTCTCTTTCCACATACACAATCACCTATAATGAACCCTCTTCATTGTCTCCAAGTCAATCTTAA
>Ga0209208_10000835_pt1 | contig 41824 bp, 37 predicted proteins | sample S1TSphfallax_3_FD_187694 | JGI IMG/M metagenome (GOLD analysis project Ga0209208, IMG submission 187694) | Host-associated microbial communities from peat moss isolated from Minnesota, USA - S1T2_Fd - Sphagnum fallax MG (SPAdes) (version 2) | ecosystem: Host-associated > Plants > Peat moss >... | reverse complement strand
AAATTGGCTCATTGAAAAAAAAAAAAAAAAAAAGCCAACTTGGGAGGCACCTCACCTAATTAATAGGAGACGTGAATAGGATAGGGATTTGATAGGTAGGAACAGTGTTTTTTTGGCCCAAACGTTTTGTTTTCTGTAATGGACAGTGAGCAATCACCTGTACTCAATCTTCCTTCACAAATTATTAACTATTGTTTGGTTTTTCAAGGACAAACAAGCAACATTCCAACGCAGAATTTATTGAAAACTGGGGAAAAAAACAAACCGTGAGAACACCAAACTACACAGTTGATGGGTTCCAAAATACCTAATGGACAATAAATTTAATTGAAAGGGAGGTTTCTATGTAGGGTAGCAACCCAGGAGCAGGCTGTTCCAGAAATAAGCACTCGCTCCAAGTAGAGGCAAGGGGCACTTCCTTCAGGAATGCCCAGCTCCAAGGGATTATTTCCTTACATAAAGCATAGACACTTTTTTTTCTTTGTATTTTCAAGTCATTCCTCAACTTGAATCTGTCATGTTTGACTTTCTTTCACTTATCTTCACTCATTTGAGATTTCTTTTTATTTTATTGAATTTTTTGAAATCTGAAAGGTTCAATAGAACCTGTATCAAAGCTTTCAAATTTTAAAAGATCCAGTTTTATGATTAGTCATTTCAAAAAACAAAAACAAAAAAGTATCGTTGTTTTATGCAGGGGAAGGTCCTGTTATGAGGGCCTTCCAAATTTTTGCCCTCCCAAGGCCAATAATCTCAAATCTGGAAGGCCCCCATAGGGTGGGACCTTCTCCTATACACGTTGGTTCCTTGAGTGAGGGAATTGGATGGGAGCATGGAGTCCTGAAGTAGGGGAACCCACCTGACCCAAAACTTCTTCTACTTGCATAAAGATGAGGTAGAATTCCCCTGTACCCAACTTCATCCTTCCAGCTTTCTTTAAAGCTTTCTGGCACTTCATATTTACAGCTGCATTATTTTCTAGGTAGGCTAGCACTTCATGTCTTTTGGTTTGGTGTATTTCTTGCTAGCTGTCTTGTTGTTCACTTTAGAGCACAGATCAACAACACCCCCACCACCATTGACCTGATCATATGGGGGTAGTGTACAGTTATGAGGGCCTTTCTACCTACCTATATTAAACAATCAGAAGCATAAATGAATTCTGAAAGGTTGGGTCTTCTGCCCAATAACTGCAAAACTCAAAACCTGTTCTAGAGCTAAGCAGGTTTTCTACCAGACCCACTCCATAGTATGTAACCAGTTTGGGTGTCCCATTCAGACACAGTCATCTGCTGGTTCCATTTTTGGTGGGGTTAGTTTCACATGTAATGTGAATCCATCGTTGAGAAGACATTGAGATGTGAATGAATGGTGGGGAAAACCCATTCCACTCTGCACAAGGAGACTTTGATAAGACCCATTACCACTGAATGGAACAGCAGCTCATGCTACTAGGTTTGTTGTGTGTTCTTAGCCATACTAGGCCCAGTTACATGTAACAGGTTGGGGTGTCCAATTCTTTCAGTTTTTCATCCATTTTCTTATGTGGGACAGGCAGCCACCTGTTGGTCTCTGGTTTTGATGTAGTCAGTTTGACTTATAATGGTGAGGGATGAGATGTCATTTCATTGGTTGGTAATGGGTTCTACCAGCAACTATTCCAAAGTACAACTGGTCTTCTCCATCTATGGGGAAAACCAGTTATGCTCTGCTGGTAGAACCAACCACCAAAATGACATCTCATCCTACCAGCCTTGCCCGTAATGGCCTCCCCATGTTCGTAGATTGAATAGGCCCTACCATAGTATGTAAACAATTTGGGAAAAACATTCATCTCTTATTTTAGTGTGTTTATAAGTGTGAACTACGTGGGGTTAGGTTCACAGATGTGTAACCCACTGCCCAGCCTAGCAAACGGGGCTTATTGTGTCATCCATCTTTTCACTCTAGCACAGGAGTTTCTTTCAAATTCTTTACACTGGGTAAGGCACTGTGACATGCCCTTTGGCTTGGGTTAACCCAAGCATGGTGGGCCTCACACCAAGACCACCATGGTGGTGTGGGAGGTTTAGGTCAAAGTGATGGCTATGGGGTTCGACTCCTCAAGCCACCAAACACCACTCAAGCAATAAGGGCTTGAGTGGTCAATGTAAATAAGCGAAAGCTTATTCAAGCCAAGGGGACAACTAGGGGTTGTGTCCAGGAGTGTGGCATCCGGGGTGCCGTTTCACTGAAACCCTCACTAGACAATCAAGGGTTGTCTAGGGACAACATTAGGTGTCACTGCATTTCGAGAATGAGAAGGCATTTCCAAGGCAACTCCAAATTAGACTAAATTGTAGTCTCGTTAGCAAGTCTAAGTCCTTAATCAAGTCCATTCCAAAAAGCCAGAGCCTTAGACTAACCAAGCATGTTATAAGATGTGCATGTAATTAAGAGTTAGGGAAACAAGCAATGTGAAAAATTCATCACTCCGCATGGAGCATAAAAGGACATTGCACTCTGTCCTTGGGGGCTTCACAGGTTTTCACCCTTGTGACCTCGAGCTGCTCCTTCACAAAGGGGGGGCTCAGGGGGGCTTAAACCTGTGACACCTCAAAGGCAATGCCTTACCCTACACCTAACTCTCCAAGACCTCCACTGAGTGTGGCCTCAAAATTGGATCTAGAGGGAAGTATGCTGGTTATGTAGAACCCACTGAACTCATCAATGATCCAGGACCCTGTAACAAATCATTCAAGCTCCTTAATCTTATTCACTGCAAAAGTAAAAGGCTAAGAGCATCTCCAGCGGTGCTGAGGATGTGTCCCTGCAAAAATATCTCTCACCGCAATCAAGTTTAGTTATAGAATGAAAACCACAAATAGGTGCGAGACCACTAATAGCAAACTACCTTGACCAATCTTTATGATTGGCAAATGAGAAACAGGGATCCAAATCGTATCATATTTATTACACTCTTCTCTGGCAGGTGTGAGACTTTGCTGGGCCTTTCACCAGCCTCCACAAACTGTGTAAAACCTGCCAAAACGATTTTGCTGAACCAAACTGGCATTTCTTAAAATTTCTTCCTCAAATGCTAATTTGGAGAGTCACATTCTGAGCATCAGTGGAGTTGCTCCTGACATGTCTCTATAACTTACTGTCCACTTTTATATCACCCACAAAGAAATTGTCGTGGTTGATTGTCTTCCGCACTTAAAGTGCTAGCCAACGCCTCCTCTCCACTTTTAAAATTCAAAAGCCAGAAAAATCATGTAAAAGAAAAGTGAGCATGTTCTCAAAGCGGCCCATTTGGATGAGAAAACCTCAACATGAGTAGGAAGAACAGCTTGCAAATTCAATGACTGCTAGTAGATGTGTTCTCCCCCAAACCCAACCCTCTTTCTCAGCAAAACTGATTGTCCCTGTTGCTGAGCTGATTGAGTCGTCGTCACCGCAGGTAGTTTCTGTGGGAAGATATGCTGGAACAGGCGCTGGTAGAACCAGTTACGACAGGACAGAATTGCATCTCACGCCACCAGACTGTGTTTTGTTCGTATGTGGAACAGGATGTTATCACACTGATGCAACCGTCTCCAAAGTGGAACAGGCCCTACTGGGCTTGTTCCATACAGTATGAAACCAGTTGGAGTGTCCTATTCAGGTACTTTCCCAGCCTTTTTCTGAGTCAGGACAGGCGGCCACAATGAACCAGCACCCACCAGGGCACCATCATCCACTAGATGCCTGTTATTACTCAGTTGTGGATGAACCTCAACTGAGTTAGTACATGGTTTCATCTTGATATGAAATAGGTCTCTTGTCTAGGTAGATAGGTAGGAAAATAGATAACTACTAGGTAAGTAGACGGTGTATATAAAGGTTAGCACTGGTTTTACTACCTACCTACTAACAACCTGCTTGTGGGTCTTTTAGTAGGTAGGTTGTTTTAAAAAAGCAACTGAGCTAACCGCCATGGTTAGCTAATGAACTGGAACCCAACAGAGAACCGTTTCCTGATCACTTATCATTCATCTTTCATGGTGCGCTGCTAGGTGCTGGTTCAATGTGGACCTGGAGGAACCTGTTACCACAAAACAAAAACAGCAGCTCTTATACTGGACTTGCTGCAATCCAGTAAAAAATGTAAAATCTTAACATTTTTGACTCTCTCTGCTTGGTGGATGGGCCTATGCCATAGTGTGTAAAGATCAAAAACAGATCTCCCAAATGCCTCACATCATTTTATTTTTTCGCTGGTAAACCCTAACCCAACAAGGAAAAACGAGAAATAAAAATAAAAATCATCAATTTTTACACCATGTAAATTGCCTACACCCACAAGCATTACCAGAATTGGGCCCACCTTGACTCCGCCTTGCACAGGCCCTTATTCCAGTCACACCCACAGCCTCAGGCCTTATCCTACACATAAAAACTTGCCGGAGTTTATTAATGTATTTTGATTCACCTTGTCAAGCATAATGGGTTCAACCACTATTAGAGAAATCTCATTTTGCGACTTGTTTTAGATGACTAAAAATATCACTTATTATTATTTTGAGTATCTAAAACAAGTCATGTATTCAAATTAGTCATAAATAATATTTTTAATAAATTCAAACAAGTCACAAAATGAGATTTTTCTACTAGTGAAAAAATGATGGGAACCTTACACCTATACATAATGTGAATACGGCATATACGACTATACATGTACGTACATAGCCCCCAGAGCTACAATTGCTGGATACGTACATACACGGACGAGAGCCAGCGGGCGACGCTGGAGCTGCCGCTGTGAGAGAAGGCGAAAGGAGTGGGTATCGTGCTCTTTGGAGATCGTTCTCTCTTCGACTTTCGCTCGCTAGATCTCTTCTGAGTTCTGTTTTCCCAAGGTCTGTTTTTTTGAATCTTGTCTCTTTGATTTTTTTCTGTCTTTCCTTTGGGTTTTTCATTTTCGAGATTGGGTGAAGAAGGATGACCGTTTGGTGAATCAGCTCCTCTTGGGCTTTCTTTCTGGCTGGGCTGCATTCTGTTTTCTTTCTTTTTTTTCTTTTGAATCTGTTCGGTTGTCTCTCTGTTTTTTCCTTTCGTGGACTCGAGGAGTGCGCTAGATTTCTTTTTTCCCTTCCAAGGGTCTTTGCTCTGCGATCGTTGGAAAGGTGTTGCAAGGTGAGAGCTGCTCTGAAGGTTGTTGTTGTTGCTGTTGGTGGTGTGTGCGTGATTTCGGGGCCGGACGTAGATTTGGGTATTTTATTTTCTTCGGTTCGGGAATTCTTTGGCCTTCTCACAGTTGATCGGCCGGAGTTCCTGTTGTTAGCTCAGATGCAGAAGAAGAATTCCAGTAATGTTTTCTGGCACTTTTTTTCACGTTCCTAGTTGTCGCTGAGATGCCGCACCAGCGGTTCTACCGTCGCTTCTGTTTTCCCTCTAGGATTCGTCGCGTCCTGCGGTTGTCGTCGAGTCTCTCATTGGGAAGTGTAAAAAGGAAATTACTCGAGTGCAATCGCAGCAGCTCTTTGAACGAATTTCCTTTTCCTCTCTTTCTATGACGACTGAATCAAATCTTTTCTTGTAGTGATTGCAAACCAGGCTGTGGATACTCACGTTTGTGACCTTCTTAGTGCATGAACAGAAGAAGCTTGCAAACAGACGAATCTCTGAGACAAAAGAGACAGGACCGAGAGAAAACACAATGGGTTCCGGCACGACCACCACCACTCCCTACGCCACTCTGAGCGATTTGCCGAGGTTCGAGAAACGAGGCCACGCCACATCCGCCCCCTGGATGAAGGAACAAGCTACTCCCCACAATAGCCGAGGTTCCAACCACGAGCCTTACGTCCCCTCTAACTCGCAAACTGCTCCTTTTGCTACGTTCCACAATCAACCTCTTCCTCGTCAGGTCTGGATCCTTTTCTGCAAACCCATCTCTCTAGAGAACTCTTTTATTTGGACCTTTTTGTGAAGCTTCTTGATGGGGTTTGAAGCTGCTATTGCTGCTCAGTAGTGGGGAGGGAGTCTTAGCTGTAGTAGTTCAACATGCAATTCTTTCACTGTTCCTTCAGGATGTTTTGTGGAAGATAATGCATCTCATGAGGATTGCATCATTGCCCACATACATGCTAACCAGTTTCAAATCCACGGTGCAAACCCACATCCTAAATTCATCATGCACATGAGATATATACATCGTTCATGGATTGGATGCAAGAACACAGATCAGGGGACACAGGGGGGCTTCTATCCCCTGAAACCACACAAACTTTGCAACCTCTGAAATCATTGCACAAGTCAAAGAGCAGTGTGTAATTTGATATGGACAAATTGTGCACATAGTTTATGCTGCTGACATGATGGCAATCATGTAGCTGAACTGACCTAATTTGCATTTGGAAGCAGAATTAAGCATTGAGGATTGAGAATGCTGCTGCTACTGCTGCTGCTGCTGGATGATTCATATGTTCCTTGAAATCTGTGATATGCTTGGCATTTTCCTCTAGTTTTCTGAGTCTTTTGAACAAGATGGAAGAGAAGCAGCAGTCAAAAAATAGGGATTGGTATTTTTCAAAATGCCAGGTTTATCATTTGGTGGGTTCAGTGCCATCCTCGGAAGAAGTAAAATTGTCCTGAACATGTTTCATTGTCACCTTCTCATACTGACATACGGAACTTTTGATAACTGTGTCATCCAGAAGAACCTTAGATGCCTCCTAGGACAGTATTGCCCTCATCTCTCCCCCAGCATGGAATTGTGAATGGGTGTGTTGACAACCTACTTGTAGGCTTGAATCTGTAAGAATCTGAGGGTTTAGGTCCCTTGTCCTGGAAGAAGAATTTTGAGCTCCTAAACCCATTTCTTTTCTACTTGTTCTAGCTTTCATGCCTGTTGTTGATTCAACATTTTATAGGCATCTTTGGAGTTTTTTGAACACCTGTGTTATTTGGTAACAAAGGTGGTGTTTCTATAATGCTTTCATGGTTTTGATGCGAGGTGTAAAACTGAATATTGAAGTTTGACATAGGCTCTTGCAGCAACAGCCAGTTCCTGAATTGGAGGACCCTGAACTGGACTGTCAATCTGTGAGGGTGCTGAAGAGAGCAATTATGGGGATTTGGTTTTTGACAGGCAAATAAGCCGAAAGTGCAGCAAGCACCCTGGGATCGTGGTGAACCGCATCCTAGCAAGGTGCAACCCCATAACATTGATTTCTCTCCTATGCATGTTTTCTCTCATTACAGTGGGTAATTTTCTTTCTACGAGGCATCAACCAACACTTTCACCTCTCATGCACCACACTCCATTTTCTTGTATATTTTCTATAGGTGTTACCTGAACTCAACTTATAGAATAATGGTTTTTCTGTGTACCTTATAGTTTCAGATTTTGCAGCCACATCTCACCTATCTCATCATGTCCTCAGAGTGAATGCATAGTTCCTTCCTAAAGGCATGAGAAGCAGTATTTATCTGTCCAAAGCCAGTCAATGACAAGATACCTGATGGTGCTCTTTACAGTAACCTTGTTGTGGTGGTTGTGCCATCTCTCCTCTTTCATTTGATGTATGTGCCAGTACTGCAGTTAGTAATTGCAGGTGTGTAATCCTGACTAGATGAGCTAGGCATCTGGTGTTCCTTCTTTATCCATCATAATATGGGGGTTGCATCTAGTACTACTTCCTGTATTATTTGCATGTTATGCTCCAAATGCAGATGATAATTTCACACTGAGAGAAGTACTCATTTATGGGCTGACTTGCACAGGTGCCTATTCATCAGATTCCCAGTCCTGCTCCATTTGCGACTGAGCCAAGAAATTCTTCACACAAGGGTCTGTGCCTAATCCTCTAACTTGATACCTACGCATGTATGTATACAAGTCAGTTTCTATATGATAGAGTAGTTGCATTCACATATGGTAAAATTTCACCAGATATACTGAAATAAAAATGGCTCTCTGACACAAGGCAGCAACCTTTTCAACATCTTCCAGTGTCAGAATAAACACGTGATAATATGTTGGTTCATTATTTGAAGTGGCACTCAGCATTTTTCTTAGAGAAAGGAATTGTCACCTTGAGCAAATCACTTTATCTGCCTAATGATTTTTATGACTGCTCACAGGCAAATGATGGCAGGGAGATTGAAGTTGGAACTGGATATGAAGTTGGTACTACTTCAGTGATTGCAATTTCTGCCTACCCTCCCCCAACAGAGACTGACCTCAAACTTTTTGGTCAGAATTTGACATGGATCATGCCCCTGCACTTATGATTCACAAATTTTTATCAAATATTCCCATGTGTATGTAACAGTATCTTCCTAGAGCAAAGTACAATCATAAAATCTTATGTAAAGATATAGTTTGCAAGGAGGCATAGGTTCTTTCATACTAGATTTTATGTGAAAATGAATCTCAGCTTTTCTACTGAAGTGGTCTTTACATCAGTACAAAGTTGTGAAGTGTTTTTAAATTAGCATTGGTGATTACAAATTGCTACATATTCACTTTCCAAGTAAAGAAATTCTGTCCACATGCATTGTATACTGAATTGTCCACAATTGTTTAAATATGGGCTGATTTATGGTTTAAATACTGGATATTTATTCTTCACACATTCCATTCAACCTAAAAACCTGTGAGATTTTATTTAGGTGTGTTTGGAAGTACAATTACAAAATGTAAAATCTTGTGGGGCATTTTGGAAAATGGAATGCTTGTGGGTGTTCCAATTTCTGAAATGCCCCCATTGGTTTGCTACAGGGTATTACGGAAAAAAGGTTAAAAAATAATAAATCAAATAAATTTTCACACTCAGTAATGCCCTTGGGGGTGGAGTGGAGTTCAGGGAGTAAGCACCCACCTGAGGTGGAACCACCCCTCAGCTCCACCTGGGTTGGGTGCTTACTTCCAGAACTCTCCACTCCTCTGATGGTATTGTACACAAAAGGAGTTCGAAGCATCCATTTCAGAACCCTTCTTAAACAGAGTGTAGATGTGTCACATTCAGACCCCAAAAACAGACTTCTTGAGAAATGGTTTTGGTGAATTTCACCTCACCCTCTTAATCAGGTATTGGTACACAACAAACTTATATGACCCCATTCAAACAGAGAACATTTGAAGTATTCAAACAGGAAGGCTTCCATTTATGTAAGTTGTGTTTGTTGCAACGGGAAACAGCAACTTTCTAATACATGCACAATAGTTACATTATACAAGAGCTCTAGCTTTCTCAGTATGGAGAGTTCTCAATAAGAGGAGAAAAAGGCAGTTTTAGATAATGGATTTTTCCTGATGCTAAGTGAGATGGAACAAACCAAAATCCATAGGAAAAGCACATTAGATTTGTATATTTAACTGTAACAAGGAGGAGAAACCACACCTTCTCACTCCTGGCATATACTTAGCCATAACAACGAATGGGGTCGGTGCACATTTTAGCAGCCGACTGCCCTTTTCCTCGTCCACCACCCTTCTCAAGATACTGCTGATGATATTCTTCAGCCATGTAGAATGGGCCAGCTGGTAAAATTTCTGTTGCAATCTTCGTTCCAAGATGTGCCTCATAATCTTTCATTGATGCAATTGCCTCCTCCTTCTGCTCCTGTGTATGGTAGTAAATTCCAGATCGGTATTGTGATCCAACATCATTTCCCTGTACATTGCAAATATGTCAGGACCTGTCAGAAACTTAGCCAAGCAATTCAGTTCATGAAACAGATGTACAGGAAAAGCTGAAGGAGAAAAGAAGTTTTTGCAAGCAAATCGTTCAAAGACAGCAGGAACAAAATATATTTGCATTCATTGAATAGGATCTCAGACATTGAAAGATATGACTGGAGCTTTAGAAGACATGAAGGAAAATGACTTACTTGGCGATTAACCTGAGTAGGATCGTGTTTCTTCCAGAAAACATCTAGCAGTTGTTTGTAAGAGACCTCCGCGGGGTCATATTCAAGTTGTACGGCTTCTGCATGCCCTGTTTTGCCGGTGCACACTTGGCGGTATGTTGGATCCACAGTCTTGCCCATTGTATAACCGACTGCTGTCTGCTCACACCGGAAGCACAATGTCACGATCAGAAACCCCGCTTATTTCTAGCTCGTAACACGCCGTCACTGTAAAAACTTCTCGAGTACGATACACAAACATCGAGAATCTTTTGAAACTAAAAAACATCATTATGGAATGGTTGCCACAAGAGCATATGGATAGGACTTTTCCATTTACGAACAGCAGAACGAGGATCTGTTGAGCTATTACTCAACGAGAAGCTTTGGAATCTTGACGACGAAGCTCAAAAGTTCGTCCCGAAAGCAAATAGAAACAAAGCAAAACAAGAAAAAAAAACTGCGGCAGCTTCAAACTTGAAAGCTGAACAGAATTTCCCTGCAAAAAGTAGAGAAGAGACCGGGGGGGGGGGATCAAAACCTTGGTGACACCAGGAACACGCTGGTACGCCAATTCCACGCTCCAGAAACACCCGGCCGCAAATGTCGCCTTCTGTGTCGTCATTGCCATTCTAAAATTTCCTCTCCAAACAAAGTCCTAAAACTCCCTTCTTCGCAGGAACACTCCTCTCTACACAGAAAAAAACTTTCCACGAGTCTCCCGTACTCCTCCAAAAACCACAATCTCAAAAAAAAGGACTCGACGGCAAAAATCTCACACGCAACAGCTCGTTTCTGCACCAGCCGAAAACAGAAAGAGAGAGAGAGAGAGAAAGAAAGAAAGAAATCGCTCAAAAGCAGATAAACTCGAATTGCAAGCAACTGAAATGAATACAAATTGCAGAAGCGGACGAGAATATATACGCAAGCGCGAGAGGGGATAAAGAGAAAAATCCAGAAAGGAAGAAGGAGCCCAAGAAAGGCACGCAAGAGCGAGAGAGAGGAGAAAAACAAGCTTCCAAAATAGCAACCCGAAGGACCCCGCGCGGGTCGTCGACACGCGGCAAGACGACGACGGACGGGGAAAGAAATCAGCCTTTTCCTTACCGGCGAAATTTTTTTGCCAAAATACAAAGTCAAAAATCAAAATGCGGAAATGAAACTGATTTTCGGGATTTTAATTGCCAGAACTCGAAAATTAATAATAATAATAATAGTTGCCAGATTTCTGTTCATTGTCCAAGTAGGTAGCCAAAAGTATAGAAGGATATTTTAACTTTATTTTTCCTACTTTCATATCTGTTTGTTTATAGCTAAATTTGGCTGAATCTTCTTCATGGAGACGATCGCCAGTTAGGCTATAACACAAAATTGATATTAGAAAACACAGAAAGAAATGGCGCAAAAGAAGGAAATACGGTACGTACTCCGCGGGTACGAAGGCACCTCATCAGTCTTTTCTGTTCACACTTGGAATTTTCACCACTCTGTCTTTTTTCAATGGGTTGCGTGCTTTTGATTGGGTGCCCTGTAAAGACACGAGGAAGAACATGGCATTGACTAATTTGAGATCCCAAATCAAAAAGCGCCGCCTTGAGACCTCAAAATCATCATGCATCGTGCACCCCTCCCTCCGCCTTTCGATGGAGTAAGGCCTAATTTGAGGTCTCATTGCTTGATCCTTCACATGTCTTGGGACCTCAAATCATGTACCCTAAACTCCCTTTCCTTCCCTCTGAGTAAGGCCTAATTTGAGGTTTCAAGTTTTGACCCTTAATCTCCTTGGGACCTCACATTATGCACCTCTCCTGATTTGCTTTCCTTCCCTTTGCGTGCCTTACCTTACACAAAACACCAAGTGGGCCTCTAAGCAGAGAAGCACCTTAGGTTTCATAAGGTGCTATCCATTGGTCAAGAGGTAAACCCCCCTCTAAATGTGGAAGCACCTTACACCTAATAGGTGGCACTGCAAACAACTCCCTTTTTATTTCTTGTGTGTATTTTGAGGGATCTCCCCCAGCAGAAGAACCCTAAAGCGTTATGCCTTGGGAGCTCCCTCAATTTTATATGTTCCCATGTTCCCATGGAAAAAAAAAATTCTATGAACAGAGAAAGAAGGGAGGAAACAAGCGGCTCGGCCACGAGATGCTTTGTCCTGAAAATAAGGCATTACATTTAATGTTCTACTATGAACTCAAGTTATATTGGATGAAAGTTTGTTGGCTTTATAAAAAACATCATTTTTAAAAAAATCACATTTGTAATAAAAATTAAAGTTTTCTAACCATCTTAGAATTCATTGTGCATATTTAGAAATTGAAACCATAGTTCCATTGTCTTTTCTTTAAACATACAAATGCATATAAAGTTGTAAATAACTTTCTTCTTTTTTTTAAATCCAGGTTTTTCAAACTTGGATAATGTACATAATTTTTAGCAATGTGCATAAGGTATTTTGATGTTTGAAACAAATATCAATATTGAATGGATATAATTTACATGGGCAAAAAATTATTTTTAATCTCATTTTCATTTTGAAGTTTGAGAAATTGGCAATTCTTATATTTGTTTTTGACCCATTTTGGGTTTAGGTTTTCCATGAAAGGTGTTTTGTTATGATGTTTGATGGGTGTACGTGTGGATAAAAAATTGTTCAAATTTTCTTTTGTCTTGGGTTTTATAGTTATGATTTCTTTTTGCACATGGTCCATGAAAAAAATGTATAAAAACAAATTCAAGCCACATGTGCCAACATTTTGGGAATAATTAATTAGGTGGAAAATGGAACATTTACATGCATACTTTCACAAATGCTACACTTTAAATAAATGGAGACATTAATATTTTTTTGTTATACATTGGAAGTGTGTTTGGTAATTTGAATGCAATATAAATTGGTTTGTGAAAATTTGACCAATATGCTTCTGTTACACCAAATTGGCATTCATTTCCAAGGACATTTGCCCATGTAATGTCTAGTTGAAATCCAACTTTTATGGTGCTTTCATTAAATTGTGATTTTGATTGGAATTTATCCATGAAATATAATAGTTCTTGTTTTCTTTTGGTTGGTTATTGTCTTTTAAAATGTCAACATTAAAATCTCGCATAATGATTATTGGACAATGTTTGAGAGATTCTTGAATTATAGTTTGAAAATTGTTTAGAAATGTAAAAATTGAACATGAATGAGCTTTATACAAACATACAATATGTATTGCTTTTCATGCATTAATATTAAAAGTTGTTGCTATATATTTTAAACCATCACTAATTATTGTATTGAAGGAATCCAAGTGCATGTGTATGTCATACATCATCATTAACCCACGACCATCATGGATTGAAATATATGAATATTTTGATGAATTTATGAATTTGTGCACATATGTTGATGCATGGTGTATTCTTGTTTCTATAAGACATAAAATATGAAACATTTGAAGGTTATGATCATGATTAATGTCTTCGTAAGGTTAGCATAAAGAAGTTGTATTCAAGGCTTGAATAATTACATTAAAATTGTGTAACTTTTTTAATTAAAGAATTGATGGTATCCAAGTTGTAATTGTTTTTAGTCTATTCATTTCTACATGTACTCTTGGATCCACATGAAAAATTTCATGTTGGAGAGGAGCTAACAAAAATATTTTTTCTTTTGTTCAAATGTGGGATAACGTTGTATATATTAACCCATGTTTTTTAACATTAATGGGATCAAAAACCAATTCATCTAGTGATCATCTCTGAGATCAATGAATGGTTCTTACTGTTGCAAGTTGAATTAGACATTGAATCCTTATTATGATAAATGATTGGGATTTACCAACTTTTATGTCTTTGATGATAGGTGCAATTGCTGCCTATTTTGATTCAATGTTGTTGTCATAATAATGATTATATATTTTTCTTCTTAGTGTTCCAATTTTAGAATTCTAAAACATTATCCATATAATGGTTTTTTTCACAATATGTTGTTGACACTTTAAAAATGCCATCAATTCCATTCACAAGACCATCAAATAATGCATAGTTACTAGCACATAATTCAACCAACATATTTTTTTATTGTGTATTTGGGACTTCTATTAGGATTTGTGGAAAATCTAACACCTTTGTGTTTAAGAGGCATGAGTAGATTCAGTTGTAGTGGGAAATTAGTAAAGGAGTTGAAGGTAGCAATAATTAAATTCGTTTGTCTATAGTATTTGGTTTCTACAAGGTTTGGGTATTGGGTTTACATGGATCTTATTTGTTGGATTACCCACAACTAGTAAGTCACGATAACCCACATAGAGAGGAGATATGGAGTGAGTTGATATGTTGAAGGTCTATAAAAAAAGGTCTTGTTATAGTGTTGTTATTGTGTCTAGGTTTGGTCAAATGAATGTTCTCATCTTCTAGTGTTGATGTACCGAATACTTATTGCTGAAATTTTACTTTGATGTTAGAGCATAGGCACATTTAGGTGAGTCCCCACTTTTTGGTATCAAAGCATGTTGGTCAGAATAGGACCATACATATAGAAGTTGATATCAAATTAGTTCAAGTTCTTGAGATGTATAGAAGATGTTAGAGTCTAGTGACAGTGGACATGATCAAAATCTTACTACCCAAAAATTGTGTGAGCATTAGATTATATGTAGGTTTGACAATCCATGCATAAAACAAAATCCATCTATGGGATCACTAATAATGTGTTTGCATGGCTTTAATGTGGTGAGAATTATGGGGATTGATCCTAGGGAAGTTAAGGTTGGAGATATGGAGGCCAAAATACATTACAAAGGGTTTGACACACATGCGCAAGTATGGATCAAAATTCGTGATGAACCAAAGAGTGGGTCAGCATTGCACAATTCTAGTGTAGGTTTTTCTTCATTTCTTACATTCCCTAGCATTAATGTTTCAAGGTTTGAGGAAAGAAGCGAGGTTCCCAAGGTTGGGGATATCTAGATACCCAAGGCCTATATTTCTCCTTATTGCTTTATTAAAATTTTCATACCAAGAATTGAAAAATTGCTCCAAGTAGGAGACATGATTTTAAAAATGGACACTAAAGGAGGTATCTCCATACCCATAAGTTGGAAACTTTGTTCAAAATCAAATCAAGGACTTAAATGGCAATTGGAGGGGGCGGATGAACAATCATATGCCATTCATGTTTTTTAACATTTTCAGTCCCATGGTTGAAGGAAGACAAACCGACTTTTTTTCATAAAATGCTCCAACAAGAGTAATTGACTATGTTGATGATGAGACATGAGTGAAAGGACCTAGTTTAGGGTTTCAACTTTTGATGAGGTGGAGTTTCCTACAGTACCAAATACAAGGACAATAATATTAAGGGTTACCGGATTTGCAAGTATCATAGTTGTAGGGTTTGATCTAACAACTATAAAAATCAATGATATTACAATACAGGTTATACATGTTGGCTTCTTTATGAAAATAACTCTTTGGTTGAAAACCCGTTCAAACCTTAATGGGTGACATTGGTCCATCCGTTAAACTTCAAAAACTAGGTTTTTCTTCACAAGCCCTTGGCCCTTTGAAACATCTTAAGGTTCAATGGGTAATTAGGAAGAAAATTATTGCAGTACCTAGGGTACAAGATATTTGGATTCCAAATAGATACTAGTATAGAAATTTGTTGTGCACAATTTTAAAAATTAGAATTAAATAATAGGATCAAGGCAAGAGACCGCATTTTGAGAATTACTTATTTTGGTAAGGATTCTCATATGCTTTGTTGGTTTTATTGCACTGATATATGGGGACGTCTATTTTGGAAATACATTGGTAAAAGTGATATGGATTATAACATAAAAGTAGGTAGCAATAGATTACAATATGTGGAATTTGAAGAAAAGGGATATGAGGTTATATTAAGAGATTAGAATTATTAATTAGGTGTGTGGATAACCTTTAGTAGATAGGATGATTAGTCCAAAAGGTATGGACGAACTCTTTTGGGGCAAGGACATGGAGGACGTTTTTTGTTGGATGGAAAGGCTTCAAATGGTTGCAAAGGTCAAGGAACTAAATGAAAACAAGTTCTCCAAAATTGCCAAGTTTAACCTGAAAGGCACGACCTAAGATTAGTATTGTCAACTTAGGTTATGTTGCACCTAAAGTATGGTGTATATGATGAGGATGAATTGAGAATGAATATGGATGTAATTTGTCAAGAACCCAAGTAAATAGTTCAATTGTATTATGATAGGTTGGAAAGGCTTTTTGTCAAGGGCAGAATTCCGAATGTAAAGAAGCAAAGGCAATTTTTGGCTAGACTAAGGCCAGAATTAAGGAAATTGTTGGTATAAAAGCGTATTAAGACATGGACAAACTATTAGTAGTTGCAATTGAGGTGGAGAAAGTCTTGGGTGAAATAGGAAAGACTCCATATGAACCTCTGCAGGAAAAAAGGGAGGAAGAATTGGCATTGGGAGATATTAGCACTAACAAACATTTACAAGTGTTGAATGAAACCTTGGTGAACTATTTTGGGAGAGGGATAGATGGCAAGATGGTACCTACCTTGGGAAAGAACAACACCATCCAATGTCAACTTTGCAAATAAAAAAAATTATCACTTTTGCATGCCTTAAGTTCACTAATTTAAGGCCAAAACGTGCCAAATGTGGTGGGGGCCATAAGACAGAGAATTGTGGATTGAAATGTTCTTTTTGTTCAGGCATGGGGCACACAAAAGATAGGTGTTGGAAAAAAATGGTAAAGGTCCATCTACTTCTACAAACTTTTAAAAAATAATGGTAAATGATGAAGAGGCTATTTTAGCATAGTTGAATCGTGTGTCGAACAAAACACAACATTTTCTCTAAGGTTAGGATGCCTAAAAGAAGGTTGACCATACAAGCATCCACATCTGGTGTGGGAGCAAAAGAAACACTTGAAGACAAAGGCAAAGAAGTGGGAAATGAAGGAATTAATGGAAACATGAAATCAAAAATCTTGTCCCATTTTGTTAAGGGAATTTTTTCTTTAACAACTATGGAAACCATCTTAATTGTCCATAGTGAATTGGAGTATTTGGAAGGCCTTGTTAAGTTGGCCAGGAAAAAAAAATGTTGAAGCAAGATAATCTTAGGTGGCTACTACCATACCTACCACCACTATCAGAAGGGTTTGCATCAACAAAACAAACCGGAGTAAGACTCTCCATCTTGTTGTTAAGACTAATCAAGCATTGTTTGAAGGCCTAGTTGATATCAACGCATCAATGTTGGTAATGGTTGCAAGTGTGGTAAGAAAACTTGGAATCATGCATTTGGTTTCTAGGCATGAAACATATAAAACAACTTTCGGGATGGTGATTCAGGCATTTGGAGGAATCATCAACATTCTTGTGATTGTGGGTAGGGTGGTATGCCAAATGGTCTTCCTTGTGGTTGATACTAACAACTATGACATGTTGTTGGGACTGGATTTCCTTATGAATATTGGAGTTGTGGTTGATGTTGAAAAAGGTGTAATACAAATATAGAATGGTCCAAGTGTTGCAGTGGAAATGTTGTTTTTCAACATTGTGGATATGATGCAATTGGTTATGAAACTAAAGGAAACAGACATTGACAAATTAAACAACCTAAGTTTGGAGCATCTGCATACATGAGAAACAAGAACCCATAATTTCCAATTTTTTGGTTCTAATGATTATTGTGATGACTCTTTTTTTTAAGATGAAACGAGTGAATCAAAAAACAATGTAAATGATAATCCCAAGAGGATTTTGCCATTGGAAGTTAATCGAATTAAAGAGCTGAACAATGATGGGATGAACCAGGTTTTGGATGAAAAAACACCAATGCAAATATTCAATTTGGCACTATAGGAATAATAACAGAGTTTGTTTGAAAAACAATATGCAGTTGATGATGATTATTCCAATTAAATATTTTACGTTCGAGCAAAAGAAAAATAAAGGTTCCAGAGATTTACAAACAAGACTTTGGACCCTATGTCTCATCTTTTTCCTGTAATGATGCAAGAAGGAAGCACATCTTAATATCTACCTAATAGGTGGATTGAAATCAAGTCTAAGATTAAATTGGGTAATGTTCCGAAAGAAGAACAAACTAGGGAAATATGGGATATATTGGAGGAATTACATGACATCTTTGCATGGCACAAAGGTGAGTTAGGTCATTGCACCATTGGTGAACATGTAATTGACACACAAGGGCTTCCTCCTTGTCAAATGACCATTGGAAGATTGTCATACTAGGAGGAGATTAAAGGAAACAAGCAAATATAATCATTAGTGGAGTTGGGTAAGATGCGTAAGAGCTCATCAAAATACACTTACAAAGTGACATGACTAGTTAAGAAAGATGGCAGTAGCAAATTCTATGGTGATTACAGGCCACTTAATGCACATACTAGACGAGATTCATTTCCCATGCCACTAATTGATGATGTCTTGGATCAGTTGGGAGAATCCGCATGGTTTACCACCTTGGATTTCTAATCTGGGTTTTGGCAAATTTCGATGGCACTTGAAAACATGAAAAAATTACATTCATCATGAAATCAAGTTTTTATGAATGGAATGTTATGCCATTTGGATTGAAGAATGCCACCAACATATTTTTTAAGGATAGTGGTTGAGGTGTTCAAGGATTGGAACAATCAGTTCCTCAAGGTTTTTGTTGATGATGTCAACGTACACAATTTGAACTAGAAGGATCACCTATAGCATATCAAGCTAGTGTTACAAAGATTCAAAGATGTCCATTTAAAATTAAATCCTACCAAATGTTGATTTAGTGCTCAAAACATTACCTTTTTAGATTATGTTGTGAGTGTAAAAGGTTCAAATCCTAACCCTAAAAAGGTTGTTGTGGAAGGTTTTCCAATTCCCAAATTTGTTACAAATGTGAGGGCACTCCTAGGACTCACAAGGTATTACAAAAGATTCATCCCTAGGTATGCTAAGATTGTAGAACCGTTGTTCAACCTGACAAAAAATGATTGTATGTTTGTGTGGACACCCATCTATTAAGGTGCTTTTGTGACTTTAAAAAAAAGGCTCATGGAATCTCATGTTTGGACTAGGCTTGATTTTTCACAAGCTTTCATTCTGGATGTGGACTGGTCTATCAAAAGTGTAGTGCCCATTCTGTCACAAAAATTGGAAAAACATGAACAAAGGATAGTCCCCCATATAGAAGCGATTTCATCCTATGGAAGGAGAATGTTACGCCCTTGTTTAGGGCATAATGCACTTCCTATAGTATTTTCATCAAATGTTTTTTCTATTAATAATGAACCACAAACCCTTATAGTGGCTTATTACAATTTCAAATGCATATGGACAAAATGGGAGGTGGATATCAATGCTACAAAACTTTCATTTTAAAATTGTCCATCGTGCTGGTGCTAAGCACTCCAATGTGGATGCGTTGGACAAAAATCTAGTGGGAAGGTATGCAGCTAATGAAGATTTTGGCATTGAAATTCAAGACTTAAGTGACACTAATCAAGAAATTCCCAAATCACATGTTGCCAAGAAAGCTAAAACTATTATTAATGTGTTCATTGTTATGGAAACAAATGTGGGAAATTGTAGTGAGGAAGTCATAGAAAGAAAAAAAAAATTGGTGTTTTGCTCGAGTGATGGACAAAGGAAACAAGAGACTGACAAAGGAAAAGTGGATCTTCAGCAAAATTGTTGGGATCTGGTATATGAGGCACATCCTTTGGTTGATCAAACTAAAACCCAAAGGGTATGGAAGCAAAAAGAAGATGAATAGGACCATCATTTGGACATATGGGAGGATCTATTGAGCATGAAGTTGTCCACTAGCGGTATCTTGTAATTGAATGAACATCCTCTTACTGATGTGGAAAGAACAAAAAGGAAGGTGATGCGATATCACTGGCAAGCAGATGTATTATACTTACAGTACCTTGTAGTTCCAAGACCAGAGGACAAACTACATATCATAAGAAAGATGCAAATGAAATAGGGCATTTTGGTGAAGCCCATACACTTTTTGAAGTTAAATGACATTTTTTTTGGCATGACAGGATAGACTTTATTAAAGAGTTTGTTAAAACTTATGACAAGTGTCAACTTGCTAAGAGGACTAATAACTTATGGTCTAAAATGGAAGATATGAAGAGCATACTGATATGTGACTTGTTTTATCCAGTTGCATTTGACGCAACAAGACCTTTGCCAAAGACACTCAATGGAAATAAATACATGCCGGTGGCCATATAACACTATTTTAAATGGTGTGAAATAAGGCTAGTAAAAAGTCATGATGTAGTGATTTCAATTAGATTTCTTGAGGAAGAAGTTGTCTATTGCTTTGGTCTGCCCAAATATGTCCTCACTAATAATGGTAGTGAATGGATGAAATAATTTGATGCTTTGTCTCAAGATTATCGGATAGTGCATCGGTTTTCTATATCGATGTGGCCACATTGTAATGGTATGTTAGAACATTTGATATAGACCTCAAACATGGTTTGATAGTGATGTCTTCAAGGTAGAACGCTTGATACAAACCATCAAGCATGGATTGATAGTCATGTCTTCAATAAACACACAAAGTTGGGATGACCAGTTGCCAAGGGTGTTATTTGCATATCGATGTGGCATATAGTCCAACACCAAATATTCTCCATATATGGTATTGATTAGATGCAGCCTACACCTTATTGTTGACAATAGTTTGAATGGATTATGTGCTATTGTGGATGAATAGGTGGGGCATGAAGCTATGGCTAAACAGATGATTAACAAGATGCAATTGGTTGTAAACATTCACAAGACTTTGATGGAAAATGTTGAGCAAGTTCAAAAGAAACAACAAAAGGTATATGCTACCTGAAAAGGGTTACAATTGTTTGAAGGGTTTGAAGAAGGGGATATGAAAGTTAAGATGCATAAATCAGGCAAGAAAGAAATTTGATGGGGAGTTGGGAAGGACCATATGACTTTGTAAGCTACAAGGATGGAAAGGGATGTCAAAAACAAAATGAGGGCAATAAAACTTGCATAATAAAAAATTTGGACAAGAATTGTTGGGAGAGGGCAAGAAAAGATCTGTAGATTTACCATTCAACATCTTGATGAACCAATCTATGAAGACATAGATTTTTAAGAAGGGAGTGGTGACACATGTGACTTGGACCTATGTCAACAAATTCATTTATGACTTAACCCTGATTTGACAAAACCTTAAACTAAAGGATGATTTATTACATCGAATGTGACTAACAGAAAGTGCCAAAAGAGGACACAGTTGGTATCATGGACGTTAAAAGAAGTTTTTTCTACTTTTTGATGTTTTGTTATTTTTCTTGTGTTTTTATTGTTTGTAGCTTATGAATTTTGGTTTGTGTTTTTCATGGAATGCCAACACCCATATCAAGAACTAACAATGAAACTTTATTTCTAGAATTATCTTTTATTATGAAGATGAGGATGAGGCAAAAAGATTGGCATTTGTTTGGTGGTCGACGGAAATAAATACCACAAGGGGGAGAAAGTTAAGCACTCTTGGATTTAGATCTTTTTTCTTTGATTTTATGTTTTTGGTTTTACTATTGTGAGTTTTTGGAAAAATGCTTAAGTTTGATCATGTAGATGTTTTGCCTTTTAGCTTCATAAACTCTGTTACACCGAGGTTAGTGGGTAGAACATTTTATGTCAATGAATCAATAGAAACCTAATACGAAGATGATGAAAGGCTCAAAGGGTCAGTGGGTTGGTGTGGCATACTACTTTAGTATAGTGTATTTGGGATTTCTATTGGGAGTTGTGAAGAATCTAGCACCTTTGTGTCTAGGAGGCATGAGTAGATTCAATTGTATTGGGAAATTATTGAGGGAGTTGAAGGTAGCAATAGCCGAATTTGTTTGTTTGTAATATTTGGTTTCTACAAGGTTTGGGTATTGGTTTTACATGGAGCTTCTTTGTTGGATTGCCCACAACTAGTAGGTCATGATAAACCACATAGAGAGGAGATACAAAGTGAGTTGATCTGTCAAAGGTCTATAGAAATAGGTATTTTCTAGTGTTGTTATCGTGTTTAGGTTTGGTCAAATGAGTGTTCTCATCTTCTAGTGTTGATGTACCAAATACTTAATTGTGAAATTTTACTTTGATCTCAAAGCATAGGCACACTTAGGTGAGTCCCTTTTTTTTGGTGACACCCTATTGGTGTGGACCTTTCTTTCCTTAATATTTGATCATAAAAAACAATTACGAAGGCCAAGTACAAATTTTGGAGTTCCTTTAGCACTCCTAGAAGCTAAATTGCCATTTTACTTTCAAATTAGCATTGAGATAATGCGTTTTCTACTAGAATAGCCAAAAGATCGGTCATCCTAGCATTTAAGTGTTAATATAAAATGCTTCCTTGATATGGTACTTGGGTACAATATGTACATAGAGCATATAATAATGGGTTCCTTTCCATATATGATCATAATTTGTTTTGTGTCTAATGGAATGATTTCATCTTGCCTACTGACATGTGTTTGATTCTCAATAGGTGTGTGATTTTTGAACCTTTATGTGTAACTTGGTTTTGCATCTTTTTTGGTTTCATTTATTGCAACATAGTTCATCCATTTATTGAAATTCCTGTTTTGTACAATACTTATACATGCTTAAGATGTTTTCTTTTTCTCTAATATTGGGATCTCTAATATTTGAAATTGGTTTTAATCTGTTACATTCTAAAAATCACATTGCAATGAATTATCCCATGTTGGATTGAGATTTGAAGTTGTAATATATCATCCACATAATTGATCATGTTTACAAGGAATGATAAACACTTGAAACTTTATTGATTTATGCGTCCTGTAGTAGAGTAAAACTAGAAATGCAATGGAGTCATAACAAATCCACATTTTAAATTTAATTTGCAAAATTACTGAGTAGATATATATTAGACTTGTGATTCCATTGGCCACGTGAATGTAAACTACACACACTTGAATTTCTGTTAGTATGAATTTCTACTAGTATAACTTGCATGTTATTTAACCCATGAGTTTTAAGAAGATTCCCAAGCTTCCAAATATATACCATTATTATGGAGTTTTCTTTAGCAACAACATACATTAGTTATGTATTTGAATTCAGCACATTAGATTGAACACAATACAATTTTTAGAAGACATGTTTTCAAGAAAATACCTAGTATAGGACAATTCAACTTTATTGGTAAAATTTGTTTTTGAAGGAATGACTTTCCCTAGAGTTCATTTCCAGTGATGAAAATGGCTCAAAATCCAAAACCTCCACCACCTCAGGTCTAAAAGTTATGATTTAGTTTTGATCTTTTTCAATTTTCTTTGAAAAAATTGTTCAATATTCAACAGCTCTTGCTGGGTAGGTCTATGAACTACCAAACCACCTTGGTGCACCCCGATTCATTGAGGGCTTTCCAAGGCGGCCAAGAGCATGATGGGGTCACCATGGTTTGGGAGATCTCAATGTGACAAACAAAACAAACAAACTACCTTCCTTAATAGAGGGATGTTTACTAACATAATTTAACCAATTCAAGGTGAGAAAACCATAGTATGGTTCAGTTTCCCAGACAAGTATGTCAGTTGAGGCAAACCCATGCAAATATTCAAAGCAAATCCTTCATGTGCTAACATGCTTCATTGTTTCAATATCAAGAGCAAACCAACTCACAATTGTTGTACAGATCACAATATGACTTACTTCCGTTGTGGCATACATTGCTCTAGTTGGGTTTGAATTAGTTGGCGGTCCCATCCCCCAAGGTTGGATCTTGTAAAAACTCTTGGAGAGTCACCTGGAAATGTTTGCTCCCAGTTTGGATGTTCCAATAAGTATGCATACATTCTGAAAAATACAGACATCACAAACCTTTGTTACAATGAAGCTCATGCCATGGATTTTGTAAATGAAGCGGCATGCATCTGAAAGATCACAAATTGCTGTCACAAGGTTCAATATCTGTAAAGTTCACCCAACTGCAATGTGATTTGTTTTCTGCATTTAAAAAGGATCTCAGTCCTTAAGGGCTGGTCAAATATTTGACAGGATTCAACATGTTATAACTAGCATCTAACTACAAATCAAGAACTAGGGTTGCATGTGATCAGTATGCAGACCCATTGTTTTTTATGCATTGTATCAATTGAACTGCTACGGACAATCCCAAAAATATTTTATTAATAAATCATTTCCCCCTTTGACAAGCTGATAACACAATTCATGTGATAGCAATCCCCTAGAGGACCAAGTACAGACTTAATGCCTGCATAGACAGAGAAGATGAACTGACCTTCGAGAAGAGGTTAAGAAATCAGGGCCTTCAGCATATGGGGATGTGGAAGTCTTTTCCAAGAACCATGAATCTTCCTGTTCCAGTGCATACTCCGCAAACTGCACATGATTGTCACTCCTGTATGCAAATAGAAATGTCAGGGCGACAATTGCAGTGGAAATATGGCAATAACAGTGATGATCTTATGTGCTGAAAATATAGACCGAAGGAGTAATTGGAGCACATGAAAAGAAGTCCTATCATCTGAAACAAATCCTCTGAACACATCTTCATAAATTGGACAGGGCTGAAGGCCACACACACACCATCTTGTAGGACCAATTGCAAAAGAATCTTCAGATGTCTTGTAAGGTGTCATCAGTTCAGCTCCATAATTGGGATTGGAGGATATAGTGAGAAGACACAAGGAACGAACAACACCATCTGGACACCTGGCATCAATATGAAAGGTGGCTGGAGCAAGATGACCAATTTTGCTTTCAACCTGCATGCAGCAAAATATTAGTGACAGCATGACATGTTCATAACATCCCAGGTGTGTGCAACATGTATTGACCAATCTATTTGATCTCCACACTAGGCTCCTTCACACATCATGTAACCCTCAATTTTACAGGCTTCACATTTCCACATCCAGAAAGCATAATGCATTCTGTAAGGGAGAATGTTGGGAGATCAGAATTTTCAAGCTCTTCAAGACCAGACTACTTACATCCTTACCTACAATCACCAAGATGAGTCCACAGGAACTTTTGTCTATTGCGATATTCAAGACCTCCTTCCTTCACTGACCCAGACCATCATTATACTATGCAGTCTCAAGTGGTCTGTCAGAGCATTTGAAGGTCCATACCCAGCCCTATCAACACCCATGATGCCTGATTCTTATCCTGCCACCTTTGAACTTTCCTCTTCCTATCTACCTTTCAAGGGCATCCTATTCTCTCTTCCAGTTCCTATTGCAGTATTCTATTGTGGAGCATACAAAGGTACCACCATAGCCACCAGGCCTACAGCCTTCTCTGTCCACATCTTGGCAAGAAATGTGCTGGTGAAGAACTTTCACTCGAGGTTGGATAGGCCTACCACAAAACCGTATGCAATGGGATGCGCAAAGCCATTTGATCCAACAGCGGTATTGTGTTGAAGAATGCAGAGAGTCTGCAAATTGAAATTGCAGGATGAGGACTGCAATTCCTCAAGGATCCTCCTTGCAAGGGGCCGTGAGTACCCTTCTGGCTTTTTTGGGTCCTTACTGCTACGTCTGCGCTTTCCTGTAAGACCCACACACCCTGTCCAAGTTCAATACCTTTCAACAGTCAACTCTGAAATGCAAGACAAGGCAGGAAAAGACCAGAATCCATGAGCACCCTTTTGCAAGAGCACATTACTGATTCAGGGTCATGAATGTTCCTTGAGGACAAATCATCTTTCATGACAAATGGTTCAGTTATACCTGATGATGCGAACATCGAGAATTTCTTCTTTCTATCTACAAGGTCATCAAATCCTCCAACGAGATGTGCCTGGCAACCCATTACTTAAGCTTCAATTCTGCATCCAGATTCTCCATTTGCAACCCTTTCAAATTGACATCTTTCATCATACAAATCCAGAGCTAGTGCGCGAAGAGACAAAATCAAGCAAGCACTGAAGCATGTGCCAGAACCAGAGGGACCAGATGAGCAACTAACCTCAAGAAGACAGGAGCTAGTTGGGGAAACTGAACCAGTCATTTGGTTAATACCCAGCTTCACACCATTCACAAAATCCAAGTGCCCAACACATGTTCTGTCAAACAATACACTTAGGAATATCAAATTTTTTGAAGCGTCTTTCCGTCCTAAAATAAACATCTTCCAGTGACAAACCAATTTTCAAATCCAGGCAGACCAATTGTGCCCATTGGCAGACAGCTATCACACAGATCTATTTGTTTGCTTGACAAGGATATCATATATTAATTTTGTGCACCTAAGACATGATGTACCTGAGCAGTACACTCATTCATTCATTTGATCCCCACCATACATTATCTTTAGCATTAACTCATTATAGAAAGTCATCCCTGGCATAAGGCTGCCTGTGACCACAGACATGATGTTGCCAAGCACAGCCCAGATGATAAATTTCAGATACTTGCATTCCTGAAGATGGACACAATAAATCCAATGCCAATCTCACACTTAATAGCAACACAACTTATTGTCAAGAGTGAGAAGAGGGTAAAAGAGACATACAAGCCTGATTGGGGATTTCGAATGACAACTCCAATACATGTGGTGGCATCATCTGTTCCAATAAACTGTATCCAGTCACACCCCAACAGTGCCTTTTTTAATGAGACAAAAAAACCCATCGACAACTGACATGCTGTGCAGACCTAATCCATATTCTCCTGAGCATGATGAGCAGTTCCAAAGTTTCAATCATCCAGCCTACATGCTCCCACAAGAACCACTTTCTGGTGTACTGCTGCTGCCATCATATCCCTCCTTACAGAACTCATCAAAAGGAGAGCTGACATGAAGCAGTATCGAGTATATGAAAGTGGCTATGTGTTCCGGTTTCCACATATCTACACAAACTTGCTGCAATTGAAGACCTAATAAACAAGAGAACAAACAATTCAAATCATCATCACAAAACCTCAATGAATGCACCCTGAATGCACATTTACCTCAACAACATCAGGATCTACAGTTGCACATTCCCTTTGACCCACATAGACAAACTTCCTGTGCTCTCTTCTGTGTCCATCTGTAGATACTCCATTCTCATCTGGAGGCGGCTGTATCTGTTGTCCGGGTAGTGCTACAAATGCTGCTGCTGATGATACTAACACTGGGTGCTCCAGGAGCTCATGGAGGATATCTTGTCCCTGCACACAAAAACCAAAGGAAAAAAGAAGATTGAACCAAGAATCTCTATCTCACTTTCTCTATCTGTAGTAGTTTTCCATCTTTGTGATTCAAAAAAAAAAAAACCGTAAGTAACCTGCTGCAGCAAATCAGAGACTTTCTGCTACTTCATTGTTTGGAGGAGACACTTCTTTTCTAATAGAAAAAGGAAAAGAGGACATAGGAGCAATGCAAACCAATTCTTGCTTAAGGGACAGAAACTACATGCTACATGCATGTGGTGTAACAGATGGGACAAAAATTGCTTCTACCTCTGCAATCTGCTTGCCTCCCACCAGAATCATGATGATGCTGTTATTGTTCTCTCTATCTGCATCGCAAAGACCAGCATGATTCAGAAAATGTTCAGCCACCCTCCAATAGAAGAAGAAGAAGAAGCTTGATGAGGTTGCAGAGAAATCTCCACAACAACAATTATAGGTGACACGACAATGAGTGCAGTCATAACCTCATGAGAGTCGCTCACAAAGTGACAGACCATCACCTTCATCACGAACGGCAGTGACAAGCTGCCATGAAGAAGAAGAAGAAGAAGCATAGATCACTGGACAAGTGATAACTCGAACGGAAAATAGTGTAATTGTTGGAAGGAAAGAGATAAGCAAAGAAAGAACTGTTTCCAAAAGAGAATGTGTGTGTGTGTGTGTGTGTGTGTGTGTGTAACTCGAACGGAAAATAGTATTATTGTTGGAAGGAAAGAGATAAGCAAAGAAAGAAGTGTTTCCGAACGAAAGAGAAAGGAGGAAGAAGCAGATGCAAACCCTTGAAAATCGAGAACAGACTGCACAAGAAATCGTTCGGATGGTTCAGGATCGCAAGTGAGCGGAGAGGACATTTCGAGAGAAGAGCAAACGAGCAAACCTCCTTGTGCCCCGACAATCTCCTTCACGATCCGATAATCTTTTCAGTGTCCTGGAAGCTGCTCTTCAAGTGTCTGTGCAGAAGCAGCAGAGAACAAAGCAGCCATTTCTTTTGCCGGCTATCTATAATAGTCAGAAAGCTGTATTTAATAAATAAATAAAATCGCTAAAATCAAGTTGTTTTTAAAAAGATTTTCAATAGCCATAAATTCAAAAATAAATCTGGAAAATTCACCAGACTTTATCTATACATGGCTGGCTTCAAGTATATATGCAGCAGAGTAGAACAAAGCAGTCGTTTTTTTCGCTGGCTATATATGATAGCCAGAAAGCTGTGTTTCAAGAAATAAAAGCGCTAAAACCAAGTGTTTTTTTGAGATTTTCAATAGCCAAAAATTTAACCAAAATTTTGGAAAACTCGCCAGATTTTTTTTTGTATATGGCTTCAAGTGTCTGTGCAGCAGCTTAGAACAAAGCAGCCGTTTAATTTGCCGGTTAAATATAATAGCAAGAGAGCTGTATTTTTTTAAAAATAAAAGCTCTAAAATCAAGTGCTTTTTGAGATTTTCAACACCCAGAAATTCAACCAAAATTTTGGAAAACTCACCAGATTTTTCTATACATGGTTCAAGTTAAGCCACAAAACAAGAAGGATGTTTTTTAAATGTTATTTTCATATTTATTTAGGTTTAGCCAAATCTGGCTAAACGTTCATGTGGGTCATAGCCATTTTGGCAAAATCACTGGACCAAAGTCGCATCGTGTCCTGGCCAGGCATTGTCTTCGCTGACATCATTTGAGGTAAATAAAGTTTAAAGTACAAGGAGGTCATGCCTTTATATGGAGATCTATGGACATGAAAGTAAATTAACTTGGGCTTCGTGTTGCTATGCATTACTAATCTACCATTTTATTTTTCATAATGTGTTTGAATGCAAGTATTTAGGGAATGGAGATATAGTTTTATTATTTATGTTGTGATGCAAATGTGATCACATTTGTAAATAAAATTTTCTAAGTTGAGTCCAAATGTCATATCAGCTACATATGTTATTGTGAAAAATCCACAAAAATTGTTTAGTTGCTACATGACATTTGCGTATGAATATAGCAAGTGTTTTACACTTATGATGTTTGTTAGTAGTTGGATGGTGTTGTTTGGTACTTTTTTCATTCTTGGTCTATTGGAACCATATATTGTGTAGTGCAAGTCTAGTGTGGATGCATGCATTTGGATTAAGATTCAATGATTTTTGTTTGTGAAAATATGTTGAAAACAAGTGGTTAGGTATTTATGGATAGTTCCTATGATTACATATGTGTGTTGTTGGCGCAAATTTGTTGGTTTTTAAAAGTTGTGAAGGAAGGAGGGAGCAAGGGTTGCAAGAATGGTTGGGTTTCAATTCAACAACATTTGCTTATTTATTTTTCCTCATATTCATTTACATTTACATTGTTTGATTGTTTCCTTCTTTATAAGAAATTCACTCCTAACTTTGCAACTTCTTTCGATGTGACGAGGGCTCTAAAAGCATCTTGAAGAGTTCTTTTTGTTATGGCCTTCTAGTTTCTTCCACTGCACTTTTTGCCATATCGACATCATTCTCTTCTCTTCTCGAGCAAATCCTTTTCTCTTTTCTCTTTTGTATAATCCGGCTACAAGTTACCACTATTCTAGACATCCTCCCGTTGTGCAACATTGGTCTCTACATAGAAGATAGGTGCCTATTGTGACTTTTTTCTTTCTTTGCTTTCTTGTCCTATTTGTTTTGTTTGAAAGAACATTTCTTTTTCTTCTTCTACTACTTCTTGATGGATAGTTTGAAGACACAAAATGATTACGTGGTTTTGAATTCTGTCCAAAGTGCATATGACAATGACATGGTGATTGTCAAGGCATCTAAAACATCTACTTCCAGGTATGTAGGCTCCAAGATTCTTGTCTATACTTCGGGTACCAAAAATGGTTTCTTTCCTTTGAAGAAAAATGGGAGAACAGGACCTTGTTGGACAAGCTTAGAAACACACGTGCATACAAAACTCAACAAGTTTTAACAACAATAATGGTTGTTGCTAGGTTTAAGGTTCTGAATTTAAAGTTGTGGAGCAATTTAAAAGTTCAGATGGAGAGGATAAAAAAATTAAATTGGAATGAATTTCAAGGTGTTTTTTTTCATTTGTACGAGAACTAATAAAATGTCATCTGGAACAAGCGGGGTGCAGAAAACATCCTTAGTATGTACAACTAGAACTACATTTGGACTAATCATGAACCACCTTCTAGCTCCAACTTTGACATTAGTTCTAAAAATTCTCCTATCCAAGTAACTAACACACCTAAATGCTTTTGTTTTTCCTTTTGTTTGGCCTAAGACTTGACATAAATAGTCATTGTACAATTGTGTTTCCATAGGGTGGTTTTCTCTGTATATCTCATACATATAATATGGGGGTTTCTATTTTTTGTTGTTGGTACTAATGTGCAAGATGATGTTTGTTTCAATGACTACAATGTACTTGAGTTAGTTGATCTATTTGCGGAACATGCTCAAAACCAAGTTTGTAATGTTATTATACAATAGATTATGTTTGAGTTATGTAATGTTCTATTAGTTGTATAAGGAAAAGTTGGCTACTAAATTGGTGTTTAGAATTGTGTGCAAAAAAAATGTTTAGAATTTTTGAGTTTGTTTCAACAAGAAACTGAATCACCACAGTGCTTCTTGGATGTGCATAGAGCAACGAATATTAGACAAACCATTTGATGTGGACCATGGGTGATGACTTTGCGTATATGTATGCCAAAATGTGGTTCAAGCAAATGGATAAGCCTATTCACCATGTGAACCTAATGAAATTTGTGCATTGGATTATGTACCCTTTTATTTTCCCTTATTCTTGAGGTTTTTTCCTTCTTCAGTCAAGGTATTTAATGTCTTAAAAAGACTTTGAAGTCTAAAACTTTTTTTTGTGAGATCCTAAACCCTAAACCTAGCAATGGTTATGACACCAAATGGGCTCCTATAAAGGTTACGGGTTTCAAAAATTCATTCAAGTTTTGCACTAAAGGTCATTGTTATTGCTTGCGATAGGATGGCAATGTAAATGTATTCTATTCCACACCATCCATGTATGTGGATGCCATAAATGCAGCCAATGAAACATGGCCCTTGAAAACAAGCGATTTTTCCCATAAGGTTTTTTTTTTTTAAGTCCTATAGTTGGGCATGAATTTTTTTGTTAACTAATTTTTTCTTCCAACTTGATGTTCTCCTTCCATTGATATTGTCTTTCTTTTTTTGATGGGCTTCACTCAAAATGGTGGAATCATATGTTGTGATGCAAGTATGTAGACAGACCACATTGCTACCGGACATGATATTTCACCAACATAAGTGTCTTTAAAGGATATGTGTGCAAGCTTTCTAGTTTCCTTCAAGTAAGTACCTAAGAAAGCATTTTGTCCACATATGTGTGTGTGTTACTATGTCACGAATGTTCATTTGACAGGTTATGGTTAGGTGTTGGTTGTTATCAAACTTGAAAGATTTGAGCATCCAAAGGGGGCTTGTTTTTTTTTAAAGATGGTTTTTTTCTAAAGACTACAAATTCATGGATTGTTGCAAAATGTTTGTGGGCCAAACAATAAGATAGTTGGAATTTTTGGTGGGCAAGAACCAAACACATCTACAAAATTTTGGATCCATTACTTCTTGGTACATTGCTAACAATTAATCCCATTTTTTACTATTCTTATCAACCATGTGCTCTCTCCACATTGGTCTATAAAACCATTTACCCACATTTCATTGAAGTTTGTAATAATAATTATTTTTCATTGTTAACAACCAACCTAATAAATTTGAACTATTCATCACAATCAATGTGCACTTTAGGACAAACCAAGTGAAGCAAAAACTTTAGGACGATCTACATGAACTATGGGACCTATCACCTTAGCAACTAGGAAGATCCCCTAAGCACCCAATTTCTAACTAATTGTTTAATATATGTACAAATTAGTGTAATGTCACTTGTTCTAAATTCCATAAATACAAATTTTGTCTATTGGTACAATAAATTATTCTCAATTCATGACATGAAAAGTTCAAAATTCTTATGAAAATTTTGTCATGAATTTCATTTTTTCCAAATTCTACAATCCAAAATTTCACATTCTCCTGTTGTACATTATGCATCTTTTTTTGGGGTATTAGCACCAAGGTGCCCTTGGTTCAAAGTAAAAATTTGAATGCTTCACATTTGGAGCAAATTTGTATGACATAATTAAAAAGAACTTGTTTCTATTCTTGGCATGAGTTGCCATTGAATAAACAAACTTTTTCACATATATAACAAATAACCTAGAACATTGGTGACAACTTGTTTGATGGCTTATGAACCTCCTTATTATGAGTCACTTCCAATTGACATTGTTTGCTATGTTGCAATCATTTTCAAAATCACAATATTGTTGTTCCACAAGTGCATGTTGCCTACTTTTGAAGATCCACAATTTTTCAAGCTTGTGTGTAAGAAGAAGCATGTGGTAAGAAAAGTTTTCATTTTGCAAATTCCCTACTTTGTTGTGATTAGTATGTTATGGTGTGTTTAATTAAAGGGGTCCCAACCACTGCCTTCTATGTAGGCCTCTCTATGCCTCAAACTTAGATGTTTGTTTGTACAAGGATACATAAGCAAATGGACAATCTAAAATGAAATGAAGCTTACAATCACAAACTTGTTGCAATTTAAGTAACAATATTATTTGGAGTTTTTGGTTTAACTATTCATTTGAATGCTTGCCAACATCATGGGTCGAGGATTATGTATCCATACCCATTATAGATGACCAAGAGAGGGAAATGCATGGAACACTGTTAGCCAAAGGTTCAGTCTCTTTGTGCACTTCTCATGCTAGTCAACAAGCTTTCATCCTATTTCAATAAAAGTATGTCTTTTTAATTGCAGAATATCCTATAGAAAATCCTTTATAGTTTGAATAACCATATGTATACTTGTTTCAAGTACATGTGAATGAGGAAAAAAGTAACATGAAGGTTTTTTAAATCAACAACTACTTGTAAGGTCTTTAGAGTGTTCACTAGGTTGGTTCTTCAACTAGCTTGCACAAGTGATCCCAACACAATGTAAATATACCAAAGTGGAGATCAAGCTTGTCAAGATTGAGAGCATTCAATGGAATTTAAGGTGAGTGCATTCTTATGTCTGAGTTGCTTCCAATTCCAAATATTGACCACAAACATATGATGTTAGAAGATTTTTAAGAAAATGATATGACATGGTGGTCATGTTTTGCTAAAAACAACAAAGGCAATGTGTAACTATTGATCAACATTTTATTTTCTCCATGTATGTAGTGGATTGTTCATTCCCAAAAAAAAACACATTCATTAAATTTGGTCACTAACCTACAATTGAAGGGGCACACATTGATGCAACATGATGGGTATTTGCATTGCCATTTGGACGACACTTGCCACCATCAACATAGATGTTTGGTAGCAACTCATAACATGTAACATATATGGTCTAAGTGGTTTACTATTAGTAGTTCCGACATATTTGCAATCTTAGTTTTCGTTTTATGGGTGGGGCTACCAAAAAATAAATAACTAAACTTGGATGTGAAAAATAATTTTACAAGGTTACATTCTAAGGAATGGTGGGGATGCTCTTAGATGAAAATTCATTGATGAGCTTCAAAGTATAGTAACACAATTGAAACATGGATTTGGAAATCAAATAATTACACTAGGAATTTTTACATTATCCAACTAAAGGCTAATAACCTTTGTAGTTTACTACACAATCATACTTACACTAAATCTTCCATTTCTTTGAAAAGAAAGTGTGCAATTGAAAACACTTATTCAGAACAAACAAAAACCCTTACAACAATAGTTTGAAATTATTCCTCCTTTGTCTAGTTTAGAAAGAGAGCAAAATAAAATTGAATTCGTGGTTGTTAGGCCATGTAATATATGTGATGCATAAGAGGACTACAATTACAACAATATGGTTACTTACAAAGTTGTGAAATGAAGGAGATAAACTATTATGCCTAACCCCCTCCAAGCTCTAAAGACGATTCAATCAACTTAGGAGGAGGATTTACTTTATGGCTTTTCATTATAGGATCAATGAGGTGTTGATTCCTCCTGGAAAATGTGTAACTTTCTTCCTACAATCTCCACAACTTTTTAATGAGAATGTTGATTGAGTATGGCAACAATGATCATGAAGTTGATTAAAACTCAAACTATAAAATAACATAATAAAATTGCCATAATTCATAGTTAACATCATGCCAATGTCTAAGTATGGATGCTTGTCATGCCATGGAGAAATAAAAACAAAGAGATGCATAATCAGTATACAAAGGAAAAAATCCATAAGCAATGTCCTAAATGTTTGATAATTTCTTACTAAATAATATGCAGTTGTCTAGTTGTGGGTCAAACAAACACTCCCCCATCTTCCCCACTTTGTTATTTTTTCTATTAAGATTCTTCATTGGCATGTAGACATTTGAAATATTAAATAATATTCACAATTCGGTATTCCAAATTTAGAATATTGTCAATATTCATTCACACAGACTCACTCTAATGATGTTTTTTTTGTCCTTATGGGCATATTCAATTAGAACCCAAATTGGTAATACAATAGTCCTCCCACATACAACAAAAAAAAGGTACACCAAGCTCTCTACATTAGATGCAAGACAAAGCCTCCCTCTTAAAGGGTAGATGTGGAAGAAAGTTTTGGTGAAATAGAAGGGTTGTCTCTTTCTTCCAATATAACATGCCCCCAATATGTCAAAACATGATAATACTTGTCATTAACTACTGCAACTTGTATCACATCTCAATGTTTATGTCCCTGTGTTGGATCTTGACTAAAACTACATTGTGTAAAGTAGATAAACAGTCATGGTAGCAACGAAGTGTTTCATCTGTAAAAATCTAGCCTTTGTTTCAACCACTAAAGCAAGTGTCTAACCGACATGGTGTGTCACTAACACATGTCTGGCACACCAAGGATGGTTGTAGCGGCCTATGGGGGACTCCTTCAAACATGGCCCTGGGTGCATAACTTTATTAGATTTCGTTATCTGTGGAAACAACCTGCTAAAGATGCCCCATTACTTCATTATATTCAACACACGTGTAATGTTACAATATGTGGAGCATTTGTGATTACAATCGTTCCCAGTCATTCAATATGTGGAACATTTTACCCACATCAATTATAGTATTGCAACATGTGGAACACTATGACCACATTAATTGTTGGATTGCAATTTGTGGTTTTAAAAAAAAAAAAATTGGCACCCAAATATGAATGGGTAGTTGAATGAATGATCAAAAGACCTAAAGTTCTTTCTAGTTCAGTTGACAACCCTTATTAATTGCCACCACGGTCATTGTTCTTTTTTACTTGCACTTCCTACAAAGGAACAACAACAACATACCAAGAGGTGTCATATGTTCGTTGAAAAAACACATAAGAATTTGCTATTGATGAATTGGCAATATTTCCAATCTAATCTCAAACATTACAATGCTAATTGTTTGCATGCCTTACATCCTCCACATGATCTATGATTTCTTACTTTGTTTCTTTTCTATGTTTTTCTTCCTTCCCAAGGTTTTTGTGCAACTTCTATTGCATAGGCAACAACTATGCATTTTTTAAAGCAATTATCAATCCAAACACACAAGAAATTTAATCAACATCATAGCATGTCTAATTCAAATGAGGACATTCAACAACCAAATTACAAGGAAATTTTATTTGGAGCTACTAATTACCATGATGATGGGAATCGTGTGAAACCACATCTTCACAGTACTTTGAAGTTGCCAACCAAGAATCCATTATAGCCATAAGCAAAAACAACACCCAAGGCTTTTCATCATTGTGGTGAAAGTGATGATCATAGAAATTAATTTCTAGATGAAAAAGATAGTGTATATGGTAATAGTACATAACATCAACAACATCCTCAAGCCCAAGGAAAACCTATTAATCTACCGATGTCTGACTTCAAATCTGGAACAATGTACAATGAGGTTAGTGCATCACCATCTCTTTTAAGAAATTTGTCCTTCATTTTTGCACACACGGGAAAAGCTAGTCTTTGAACACACAAATGATGATGGTGTGATTTTAAGGTTAAGAATCAATTTTAACTAGTAGAGATGTTAGGCAAAGGAATATGAATTCTGAATTCTCCAAAATTTAACCTAATCTACCATCACCCCCTCCCTATTCATCAACAATAAACCTCTCCAATGCACCATTAATAAACCTTCTTCTTCATCCCAAAGATGATGAAACAAAGTAGTAGCAATGAAAGGCAGTGATAGGCAAACCACTTGAACCATCAAATGGAATCCGACATGAACAACACATTCCAATTGAAATGTGAAAAACAATTACATGTTGAAACATCCAAGGTGACCATAAAAAAAAAACCCCATATATTAATTATTTGAAATTCTCATCACTAGAATTATAAGTGCAAAATTTGTACATCACAATGGAAACATGGGATTGGTATTATGAAATGTAAAAAAAGAGGTAGATGATCACAAAACTTAAATACATTGCATTTAAATTTAAATGCAATGTACTTAAGTCTTGTGGTCTATCCAATATGCTTTTGTGTATTTCAACAAATATTAAATTAAAATTGTATTAATCCCTATGTAGTCTAGTTGTGAATTATAAATTGTTGTCTAATCAAAAAAAGTAAGTTCAAAATTGTAATGTTCATATATGAAAAAGATTTCTTACACATTTTGACTAAGTTTTACCTATATCAAAACACGTCCTACAAATTTGATTGAAGATTTTCAATGTTGATAGGTTAGGCATTTCCACTTGATCTAAATAATTGGAACATTAAAGTTATCCATAAAGTCATTGAAAGAGGGCACGAGGATCCCCGATTTGGCCAAAATAGGGGATGAAATTTGAAATGTCTTGAGAAATACAAAGGGGTTGAACAAGGTGCCAAATTTGATTTTTGACCAAAATTCCAAGGTCAAATGAGTTTGGTTCCCGATTTGTGCCCATCAACTTTATTTTTTGTGCCCGAAAACTTCATTCATGCATGAGCTTTTACTCTTCTCATTCTTAATAATCATAGTTTGCTTATATGCATTCTCAATAGTCAGAGCTTGCTTACTTGAATTGAGTGCTTGCATTAGAACACAAGGATAAATATACCAACAAGTGAAGTGGTCGAGTGTCAAAAGCCCAAGTGCTTTGCATTTTGAAGGAGTGCCATGGGGGTCAATTAAAGCTTGAGTGCACACAAAGCAAAAAGGATAAACATTTCCAACAATTTATGTGCAACCCAGAGTTTCGCACTTTTAGATATTTGTAGGTGAGGTTAACAACTCTGATTGATTTTGTTTGAGAACATGTTTCATGCCTAGGAAAAAATTCAAAATTTTTACAAATGTCACATTCATGATCTATCTTTTCAGGGAACGTTTATTCTAGCATTGTGGTATGCTTTTGTGTTTTGAACCAAGTTTTGTGAATCAATGCAAGAACTTCTTCATTATAGGTTTCTCCAATCATTCAAGCGAAAATCATTGCCTAGACCTTGTAAGAGCCAATGTGGAGCTCTAAAGTTCTATCAACTCAAGCTTACTACTACCTTTCCTTAACGAGGCAATGGGCAAATTCTAGCATGCTTACATTTTCATAAAAACCCATCTATGTTATGGCAACTACATTGTTAAATAAATCATGGCATGCATCCATAGGTTAGAGCTTAGAATGACAAGCTCTTGAGGTTGTAAAAAATGAAAACCCATCTTATCATTAGATGGTTGAACGATTACGTTTTAAAAGGCGTTTTTTCAAAGAGTGGTTGCAATTTGAAGTGGATTGCTTCAAATATTGCTTGTGTATGAAAAACTTGATGGAACCCAAGAAACAAAACAACTATAGATTTTTGTAAATGTAAGTTCATGGATAATTTTGTAAAAGAATTTGCAAGTTCATAAGCTATGTATGAATGGATTGTAGGTCTATAGTTTTATGGGTCCACCCAAATGGTAATTTTTGACCATTTGCTTGAGCTACTAAAACCCTAATTGAACCCCCAAATTGAAGATTTTTTTAAAGCTATCCATCATTTGAATTGGGTGCATGCATTTTGAGGTTCTAAATTTGTCAACTGAACCAATTATAGGTCTGCAACTATGTGGGGGCACACAAATGGTAATTTGACCACTTGCTTGAGCCACTAAAACCTTAAGTGAGTTCCCAAAATGAAGAATTATTTTAAGGTATCCATCATTTGGATTAGGTGCATGCATTTTGAAGTTTTAAGGTTGTCAATTGAGCCACTTATAGGTCTGCAACTTTGTGGGGGCACACAAATGGTAATATGACCATTTGTTTGAACTACTAAAACCCTAATTGAGTTCCCAAATTGAAGAATTTTCTTAGGGTATCCATCATTTGGATTGGGTGCATGCATTTTGAAGTTCTGAAGTTGCCTATTGAACCACTTATAAGTTTGCAACTTTGTGGGGGCACACAAATGGTTATATGACCACGTGTTTGAGCTATTGAAACTTTAATTGAATTCCCAAATTGACGAATTTTCTTAGGGTATCCATCACTTGAATTGGGTGCATGCATTTTTAAGTTTTGAAATTGTCAATTTAACCACTTATAGGTCTATAGCTTTATGGGGGCACACAAATGGTAATATGACCACTTGTTTGAGCCATTAAAACCCTAAGTGAGCTCCCAAATTGAAGAATTTTCTTAAGGTATCCATCATTTGGATTGGGTGCATGCATTTTAAGGTTCCAAGGTTGTTAATTAAAACATTTGTAGGTCTGCAACCTCATGGGGGCATACAAATGGTAATATGACCACTTGTTTGAACTAATAAAACCTTAAATGAGCTCCCAAATTGAAGAATTTTTTAAAGGTATCCATCACTTGAATTTGGTGCATGCATTTTTAAGTTTTGAAGTTGTCAATTGAGCCACTTATAGGTCTGCAACTTTGTTGGGGCACACAAATGGTAATATGACCACTTTCTTGAACTATTAAAACCATAATTGAACTCCCAAATTGAAGATTTTCTTAGGGTATCCATCATTTGAATTTGGTGCATGCATTTTTCAGTTTTGAAGTTGTCAATTTAACCATTTATAGGTTTGTAGCTTTATGTGTCCATAGAAATGATCAATTGATCATTGGGTTGAACTACTTAAATCCTAATTGAACCAAAATCAGGTTTGCAATTTAAGGTTTTCATTTGTGTACATGTGAGGATTTGTTTTAGCTACCGAGGTCCTCATTAAGCCATAGTGAGGTCTATAATTCACTGGAATGTCATTTTAGTCATATGTTCCTACATTTGAGTGACTAATATAATTAAAATAATTTTTGTACAATTTACATTGGGTCATTGAACTTTTGCTTGGGTCTATGGGTGTTGGAATTACACCTAATAAGACTATGGGGATTCATTATGGCTTGTATGTGGTCATTGAGCTTCTGTTAGGGTTTGCAAATCATGGAAATGCTCTTATGGGTTTGCAACACAATGAATACGAGGTTTAAGAATAAGGAGTGTGTCTGTTTGTTTATATGTTGCAATTTTGGTAGATATGGCAACATTTAATGAGGAGTTCGATATGACCTAGGAAAACCTGGAACTTTCCCAAGGCCAAGATGTTCATAAGTTGAAGGGGAAAGGACCCAAGAAGGAAAAGTGCAAAGAGCCATTGTGGAATCTTTGCACTTGAATATTATGGCCACTAGCTACAACACCCACTTTGTAGCCTATTCCAATGTGAAAAAGTAGGCCATATAGTTGATTCCAACAATTGTTTGGAAGGTAATTTATGATGACTATGTGATTGCCTACCCAAACTCACCATTTCATGAAGACACCTTGAAGGATTGATTGCGGGATGTTTTAAAGGATCTTAAGACATGTGCTTCTAATGAATAGGGGATTAAGAAGGTAGTTATATAATCTGATGAAGTTTTCGCAGAATTCAAGGCAATGGACTGTCATGCCACAAGGAACGGATTAAGCGAAGGCAAGATTTTGTTGATGGGAGACTAGGTACAATAATAATAGGTCCTAATTCTTTTGGTTCCATTGAAGTAGATTGCCTTAGCCCAACCTTTAGGCCAACTACTCCACCTAACTCCAACATAAGGCCTTTTGAAAGGCTAATGATTAAACAAGAGATGTTGCAATTCCAATCCATGAATCTTGCAACCATGGCATTTCATTTCCAAGTGAGCTCGAAGATTCATGATGCATTAATTATTGCTATGAAGATGGATGAACGTGAAAACAAGGTGAAGATTTCAAACTTGAAAACAACTTGGGGCTATGAGTAATTTCAAAGGAAGATTTTAAGGCACATGTTAGAGCTTGCCTACACATGTAGTTAGAAGTTCCCAACCCATATGTGGTCTTAAGGATTAGGAAGATGGTCACTAATAACCTCGTATGTGAAGTCCATCCTCCTTTTATGTAGGAAGTTAGTGAGTAGGGTTTTAGATTTGAAGAGGTGTGAATATCTACTGAAGAATATCACACCTCTTCAAATCTAGAACCCTATTCACTAACTTCTTGCATAGAATAGCTAGAATTTATGTAGATAAACAAGCTTTTGTGGTCAAGAATAATTGTGTTATTCATAACATAGATATTTTTGCAACTATTGAACCAAGTCCAGTGACATGGATGTTGCCAAGGTTTCTAGATCTCAACTAGGGTCCCATCAATGAACCCGATGCATGATGGCAACTCCTGCAAATAGGACCTTAGTCTAGCTCTTTCCTAGGTTGTAGGCCAACGAATCTCATCCACAAGTGCAAAATTAATGCAAGATGAAATGAAGAGAACATCATCACACACTGAACTTTTGGCCCAGTTCCATGTGAAAGAGTCATATCTTGTGACATTGTCATTTTGAGGTTAAGAAAACAAAGTTTAGAAGGCATTTTTTAGGGTTCAACTTTGATGGTCTCCCAGAAACAATAGGGGTAGCACCTATAGACCATGACATGGGAGATGATTGTAGGCACCACAATGGATGTCAAGTCCTCAAACTTTATGGCAATGAAGTTAGTTACTTTTTGAATAGTGAGGGTGGATCATAATGTGGTTAACACATCTTGAACACCATTAATTGGGTCCACAAAATCCCCACCCCCTTCCTCCATCTCTATTGTAGTGAACAAATCTCTAGAAGTACAAACTATAAACCCCACATGAAAGAGCATTGTAGCCTCTTGATCCATGTCATACAAGACTTCATCACCACTTGAAAAAAACTTGAGTTTGAAAAAGAAGCCATTGCTTAAAAAGAAAGAAAAAAAGAAACAAAAGAAAAAAAATTGCAAAAAGAGAGCTCAAATGAGAAAGAAAAGAACTTGAGAAAATGGAAACCCTACAAATGAAAAGAGTAAGAAGAAAAACCAAATGAAGATAAAACTAGAGAAAGAGTTGGAGATGGGAGAAAAATTTGACCCCACATAAACCCTACTAAACCCCTCAAACATAAAAAACAACATTTTTTTGGGGCAGCCCATATTCCCTCCAAAAATTCATTTGGTCCCCACTTTTTGGAAATTGGTCCCTAGTTTCCAAGTTTGGTCCCCAATTTGGTAGACTTTATGGACAACCCAAAACTAGGGACAAAAGTGAAATTAAGGTCCAAACTAAGGGCAAACTAGGGATGACTTTATGGAAATCTCTATTGTAAAAGGTTTGTATTATATAGATCACTACAACATGTAATGTTTTTTGTGT
>Ga0209208_10000834_pt1 | contig 41839 bp, 41 predicted proteins | sample S1TSphfallax_3_FD_187694 | JGI IMG/M metagenome (GOLD analysis project Ga0209208, IMG submission 187694) | Host-associated microbial communities from peat moss isolated from Minnesota, USA - S1T2_Fd - Sphagnum fallax MG (SPAdes) (version 2) | ecosystem: Host-associated > Plants > Peat moss >... | reverse complement strand
AAAAAGGATGATTGATTAAATCTCCCTTGGATGATAATTGGGCAATATTTTGTAAAATTTGAATTCTATATATATCTAAAAATAACAAAGTTCTCAAATGTAAACCTTTTTTTTGTTTTTTTGTTTTTTTGTTTTTTGTCATTTCATCATGACTAGTACTATGTAACAATGCAAAGCCCAAGTTTTACAATTAAAAAGATAATTATTTGAATTATTTTTAAATTTTAAATTATTCATTCTCAAAATAATCAATCTGAATTTTTAAATTAATTATTTGACAAAATTGTTTGAAATTTAATTTTCTGAATTAAATGTTTGATAATTAATTATCTAGACTAATTATTCGAATTAATTAACTAAATTCACATAATTAGTTTGTTTGTTAATTCAAATAATTAATTATAAAAATTAATATTATAATATTTACATAGTTGAATCATTTACTATGATTCCCATTACATTGTTGAAATTAGTTGCAAACAAATTGAAATTTTCATATTTAATGGGTGGTGGAAATGCACACACATGACATGATCATAAGTGTTAAGGCCATATACTAATTGCAAGATTAGGTGTTGATTAGGACTTACATTACAGTACATTAGTTGTAATATATTTGTCAGACACAATTAAAGTGCAATTTGCCAAAGAATCAAACATGGTTGACTACAACCATGTATACAATGCATACATTCCATTGTATAACTGTTTCTCTTGCAACTAACTTGCAATTACAATACAATTCCCTAATTTTCTAATGTGGCATTCTTTTATTAATTCTTCGTATTTCTATGGGATAGTTATAATGTAGTTGTATATTAAAGTTGTTTTAATTTGGAACTCTAGTTGCGAGGCAATTGGTTGCAATAGACATAATTTCTCATAGTGACATGAAAGTAGATTAAAAACTTGTGTAAATAGATATTTGGCAAAACTTGCCTTCCATTTAGTTTATGGTAAGTTGATTACAAAATTTGAAAAACTTTTGTATCATAAATTAAGTGAAAAGTAGATTTGAACCTAATAGGGTCAATTTGGTGTTCAAAGTTACTTTTAAATTAAAATTTTTATGTATTATGATTATAACATGCATAATTTAATAGTACACAAGTAATTTTTAAGGCTCCATTAACTTGAAAGTAAGAAAAAATTGTATTTTTCATCTACTAAAAATCTAAATGAAGATGTTCATTTTTCAAAAATATAATATTAAAGTGAAAGATGATCTTCATATTAATCATTGAATAAATAAATATTTTTACTTTCAATGCATCAAAGATCCTTTATGTTTACTTTTAATTTTTTGTGACAAGGTACAAAGGTTGTCTATTTGATCATGCTTTCACCCGTGAATCCAATTAGACATTGCTAAGTTGTAGGTTAAGGTTAGGAGGTAGAGGGTTCCCATGATGTTTAATATACCTTGTTGGTAATAAAGTCAATTGCAAGAACAAACACTAACAAATATGGAAAACACTCCACCTAAAACTATAGCAAAAACAAACAAATTAACATGAAGAATTAAGGTTCCTATGGAAGATGGACAAGTGAGGCCTTGGAATAAACAATAGATGTAGTGGGAACAGGTTAGACCTTTTTGAGGAAAAAAACAAGTTTTGGCACATACCACTGACCTTACTTTTAGATCACTTGAATGGCATGACAATGTCAAGGAAGGTGGCCTAATAAGTGTGATAATATATGAAGAGGATAAAACAATTGTAGCTTGTAATATGGGTATGCAAGCTTGTGGACTTTCAATTATGTTTTAATAACTAAAGATAAAGGTGGCAAAACTTATTGAAACTAACCTATAAATAACTTGTGTTATTTGTCTAAGCACCAACATCCAAAACTCACCATTTGACTTGCAAAAGGACTTGAAATTTACAAGGCGCAAGGTTTGACAAGTCAATTGACATGTAATTTGTTCTACAACAATCTTCAAGTTCATTATTCACTTAACACAAGTATAGCGTGGATCATATTTGGATCTTGTATGGATGAAACATGCAATTCATGAAGGGTGGAAATATGGGGCAAGGGTTATGGCAAGAAAGGGTTCACATTAAGTTTACATTGCCATTCCTAGATGCAGGGAATGGCTAATACTAAATTATGTTGTGAATGCAACCAGGGGATCCTATTTAGATTTTACATATTTAGGGGTGAAAGATTAAAGAATATTACATTAGACATTGCAAACCATGGACATATGTGGTGATGCAAACAAAATAATGGATGGATTTTTCTTATTCAAGTGATTATTTTCATTTTTCAAAAGTTCAATTACAAGGAACATCTCTTAATCAAATTGACATCTATTGGTTTTAAATGGGCATAGTTCACATGTTAAATTAAAAGTCATAGAACAAGCACATGAATTTGAATTAGATATGGTTAGCTTACTTTTTAACACTTCCCATGCCTTACAACCCCTTTAGATGTGAGTTGTTTCAAACCTTTCAAAACTACTTTTAGGAGAAAAAAATATTGTGAGGGTTAGAAATAATCAAATAATTTGTGCACACTTGTTGGTTGGGTGGACAAGGCTTTAGATTGAACATAGCAATAAAACACATCATGAATTGGTTCAAGGCAACAATAATTCAATCACTCAATCCCAAGGCCATGGATCACAAGACAAGATTAAATGATGCAAACATAGTAAAACTTGGTAACATTTTAGATGATGATGTATTTGATGGAGCAATTGATGAAAGTCGACAATGGGGGGAGGATGGAGTTACCACACAATAACATCTACTCAAACTGGTGTAGGAATAAAATTTCAATTTTTGTAGACTAGGAGGAGGCAAATTTGATGCACTACATGGAAGTGCTTATGAGTCCAAATCCTACAATAGAAGATATTCAAACTGTAAAAGTTATTTTTGGCTTGCCAATAATCCTACATGGACCCACTTGTGAATTACTAAAAGTCCACAATTCTGCCAATGTAATTCAAATTCCTTTGTTTTACAAAATTATTGTCTTTGCCACATCTACTTATAAGGAAAACTAGAGGAACCATTAATAGATTATAAGGTAAAAACACAATCAAAGGAGCCACCCAAGTGAGTGGACACTTTTTGAAACTGCATTTTTGTATGTTTGAAAGATCACAAGTGAAGCATAATAATTTGGATTGTCATAATGCTTTTGGGAATATTTTTCATTAATTGCAAAGTTTACATGTTACATAAATAATCAAATAATAAAGATGAAAAGGCAAAGAAGTGAATTTGAAGGTTAAATAAATATTGAATCCTTCATTGTGGTTGAAATAATAGTTCAATGATGATGAAAAAAATGTTTATGAATGTAAACTTTAACAATGTTTGGTTGTAAAAAAAACATGGGACACATTTCCCAATAATTTTGTTGCAAGATTCAAAGCCCATCCTTTAGGGTTTGGAGGTGTCAAATTAGGGGTCATAATAGAAGTTCAGAACTAGTTATGGCAAGGGCAAAGGTTCAACAAAAATCCAAGGGTCCTATTACAACGAGGCTACAACACACCACTAACCCATGAAAAAAAAAATGGAAGAGTGGGGCGGGGGGACAACATGATTAACAACATAAAAGAAGGTTACAAACATGGTCAAAAACATAAAGGAAGGTGATGACTATGATTAGGAGTACAATAGAAAGCAACAACCCAGATCAAAAGCACAAGGAAGGGGGGTGCAAAAGAAAAGGTGATGCACAATTGCATGAACACAAAAAAAGGCAACAATAATGATTAGGAGCATGGGAGAAGGTGACAATTATAATCAGAACAAAAAAGGTGATGACCATGATTATAAACATAAAAAAAAACAATGCTGATGATTAACAACAATTATAAAAGCATAAAAAAGGTGATGACCATGATTAGGACAAAGAAAACAATGATGATAATTAACAACAATTGCAAAAACGCAAGAAAAAACAATGACCACAATTAGGATGGAAAAGGCAACAAGGATTATCAACAATAATTGCAGAAGCATGAAAGAAGGTGATGATGATGATCAATAGTAGTTACAAAAGCATGAAAAAATACATCAGTCATGATTATGATAATGAAAGTAATGATCTTGATTACAAAGAAAATAATTATCACAATTAAAATGGAGAAGACAACAATCATGAGTGGGACAAAAAAAATGCATATGACAATGATTAACAATAATTATAGGGTCACAAAAAAATTACATGATTAGGAACAGAAAAGGTGACAACCACAAATTAGGAACATGAGAAAATACAATGACTATGATTAGGATTGAAAAGGTGATGAACATGATTAGGAGCACAAGAAAAGGCAACAAATTTCATCAACAATAATTGTAAGAACATAAGAAGAATGTAACAACAATATTGATAACAATTATAAGAACAAAAAAAAAACAATGATGATGAGTAGGAACACAAAAAAAAGTGATGACCACAATTAGGAACATAAGAAAATGTGACAATTATGATCAAAATGGAAAAGGCAATGATGATCATCAAGAATACAAAAAAATGTGACAATCATAATCAAGCACACAAGAAAAGGTGACAATCATGATCAAGATGGAAAAGGCGATGATCGATCGTGATCAAGAACACAAGAAAAAAAAAGATGATGATCAACATGTTAACCTTTACATGAGCACAAGAAAAGGCGAAAACTATGATCAACAATAGATGTAGGAGCACAAGAAAAGGTGATGATTAAAATCAAAATGAAGAAGGCAATGACCATGACCAAAAGCATAAGAGAAGGCTAACAATGATGATTAGTAAGTTAACAACTACATGACACAAGAGAAGATCGTACAACCATAATTAGGAACATAAGAAAAGGCAACAACTATGATTAGGACAAAGAAAAAAATGATCATGATTAAGACCATAAGAAAAAAAACCACAATTAGGATGGAGAAGCATGACACCATTTGAGATTTTAAGGTTAAATAAACATGGCTTTATCCATGACTGGATAGATTTTCTTCAACTTTTTGTGGTAATGATCTCCTCCATTGGTGGATGATGAACATTTTTAAATTAAAAAATGAATTATTTTTGTTGGATTCCATTTTGTTTATGCCTCCCTAAAGTAAGGGGGGTCCATTGGCTGGAAAATTTCCTAAGCCCTTCCCAATGCATGGAAAATTTGTCAAATTTGAATGTGCATTGGTAAAGACTTAGAAAATTTTCCAACTAATGGACCCCTTTACTTTGGGGAGTAATAACTTTTACATCTCCACCAAATCACTTGATTTTTGTAGCTATTGATGTACCCAATGGTGAGGCACAAGTTCTCTTTGGACTTCATGGTTGAAAGGAACTCTCTTAATGTGCAAATTCTTTGAGAATTTTTGTGTGTTTGATAATGAGCCTAACTACCCTAATTATCTTTTGTTAGTTTTTTTTTTGGTAACCCATTGTGTTAATGGACAAAGTATTACACTTCTGCAAAAACATGTATCCAAGAATCTTATTAATCATGTGCATGCATGTTCAAATTAAACACAATGTATAGATTCAAATTCAAAAGATAATAAGACAACTCTCACTACTACTAAATCTTTGGTTACTACAAGTTTAACAATATGTGTGAATGTCACATTAAGGTGACAAATATTTATTTCATAGAATTCAAACATCAAGTCAACCATATCCTAATTTTGAAATAAGGGTTCAAAGTTTATAAATAAGGTCTTGCACTACTAGAAATATAATATTGTGTAACCGTCCAATTCACAACTACATTCAATTATTTATCATTCATACCTATGTTATATCATTTTTACAGCTATATACCATGCTTTTAAACCTATTATTATTTTTGTGACAATGGTGTAATTACCAAATTGCACATCCTCTCATATTGATTAACTTTTTGAATTTTTCATCCAAGATTAAACCCCTATGTTCCTTTAATTACAAAATAAATTACAATTTACCTCTTATGGTGTGCTTATACATCTAAAGCACACTGATAATATATTTAACTTGTATTCAATATATATTTAACATATCTTCCATGTATTTAACATATTTAAATATATTCAGCTTGTATTCAAAATATATTAAACATTAAATTGTTCATAATATGGGCATATTAAAATAAAATAATTACATCTTGATTCTATATGATTTGTTAAAACATATATCATGATTTCTAAAGTATGATTAAATTATAATGGTTAGGTCATATTAATATTATATAATAATTGTATTTTAAATACATTAATTATTGATGAATTATTACAATAAATGAATTGATTAATTTTAGTGTAAATTATGAAATAATTAATGTTATTTAACGGATTCATTAAATTTTAGTTAATATTAACTAATATATAATAATTAATTACTTACCTACTTATTTCAAATATTAAATTTGATTAATTAAAATTTGATACAATAATCAATAATTACTGACAAATTATTACCATTAATTAATTTATCAATTAATAAGAATGAAATAATATTCGGTTAATTATTAATTAATTAATAAATCAAGAATTTAGTAAATTCATATTTAATATTTAATTATTTAATTTTAATTTAATACTCAAATTTTCATTCATCTTCATCTTTAATAATTATTTTATTAAATATTTAAATATTAATTAATTATTAATTCGGTTAATTACTATGAACTAATTAATTAAACTGAAATAATATTTATTATCTTAAATTAATCAATTTTATTCAAATAATTATTTCATGTGCATGTAAAATATAAAATAGTTACTTATTTAGATGTATAATTTACAATTTTTTTTAAAAAAAAGACAAAGCATGTGGATAATGTTTTTATAATTGCAACCCAATTTGTAACTAAAAGATTTAATTCATATATTTTGTCCATGAATTTCATCTCGCAAACTATAAAAAAAAGGTGTATTTTCTTGCGTTTTCACATCAAAATACATGTGCCAAATTGAAATCAGTTTTGAAAAGTTTATCCCTAATATAAAATAAAATAAAAATGTTTACATGGCTACTCTTTAATTCACCTACCTTTCTACCATTTTACCTACTTGTTTATTTAAGTAAATAAGCATGTCCTATTTTTCTACTTAGGTAAGTAGGTAAATAAGTATGTAGGTATGTAGTGTAGGTAGGTATGCCCTACCTACTTAGTTTTATCTATGTATTTAATTTTACCTAAAAACTTAAGTAGGTAAATAGAACCTATGAACCTACCTACCAAAGGATATGTACTAACCTACCTAACTACTTAAATAAATATTTATTTTAATTTCTATTTTCTCAAAATTTAAATGATTTGTTATCTATCAACTTTTGATTACTTGACATGTCACAATATAAGACCATTTAAAATGAACAATCACAATGAAAAAATTTCACTTAAATTTTTTAAATCACTTTAACAATTAAATATTCCATTAGTTGCATAGGTCTAATCACATTAACATTTGGTTATAAATCATGACTAAACATAACATCAACACAATGCACATGGATGAGGTATGTAGTCAACCATATATTTTGACTATATAAGTTTTTGCAACTAATTATCACAATGTGCAACTTCCCCAATAACTAATTATACATTGCCCCATGGCATAATTTGTGCATTTCAAAGCAAAGGACCATTGAAGTAGCTAGTTGGAGGTAGACTTTGATTTTCCAATTGTTGAAGACAAATTGGATACTAGATCTAGCCTATGAGCAACAACTTTTAAGTTCCCAGTGCCCACTTTTAAACTTTGAATCATGTTGGGATTTAGGATTGAACGTGGATAGAATTCGGATTTTATGTGTGCACAATGCAATGTGTGTTGACACTAAAACTTGCATGTTCGCTATAATCTAAATTTCATTCATTTGGAATGGGGTCTAAGGAATGGAAATAGGTGACAATTCACAACTTGTGAAATGTCAAAAATGTTATGAAGTCTTATGAAATAACAATCGCAAAAGTAAATTTTTATATTCCCTTATCATTTTTACATTGCATTGCATTTAGTTGAGTTAAGTATCATTGTTTTTTTTTAAATGTTTTTCATTTAGTTCAACATCAATTTGAATTTAAGGTTTATAGTTTAATGGTCACTTTTGTTGTCCCTTGTTTTCATTACTCATTTTATTCACTATTCATTAATTCACTTCATTTCATTAAGCAAAGCTTTAAGGTCTCACAAAATAATAATTTTATAATACATAAGTAAATTTTTATAGTTGGGTCCAAACTTTTTAAGGTGTATCAAAATCTTGTCACAACGACACCTTTTTCTATTTTTTAAACCTAATTCTTTTTTACCATATAGAGACACATTTATGGATGATTATGATGGAATCCATAATTGTAATGATTTAAAATGTAGTCCTTCTAATTTTTCAGACAACTTTTGATTCATTATTTTGTATGGGGATCAAAATATAGGGTAAAAAAATTGCAGTAAGGATTAGGCCCTTTTCGTCCTATGTGGTACACCTTAAAGGATTTTCACCCGGTTGTTGTTTTGCATTACATTTATTTGAGTCCTTACTTTATATTAAAAATATTTCATTCAATTCATTTGATTTTAAGGTTTAAGGTTGAATGTTCGTTTACTCTTATTATCGTTTGTTTTTAGGTTGTTGAGTCCTTTTCATTAAGCATGGCCCCTTTGCAATCTCCTCAAAACTTTATATTTTATAGGTTTTTTTTTCCAAATCAAGTCAATCAATGTTGCATCTTCTAGTATAAACCTATATTCCCCCCCTTTTTGTTGCATTTTAATGTAAATCTTTGGATTTATGTTGAAAAGGCTAAAAGGAAAAGGAAAGTGTATGAACAAAATAAATTATTTCAAGATTTTTGGAATGCTAAACTTTCATGGCTTGAGTTTGTGATGGATGAACAAAGGAAGGTGCATCAAATCATATGCAAGGTCCGTACCAAAATAAAGGGCAAAGAAAAGTTGATGGCCCCTAAATTGGATAGTCTTTAGAAACATGGTGGAGAGAGGAAGGCCTTAGTGGCAATCTTAGGAGTTTGTAGTGTTGGTGAGTACTACATGAATAAATATTTTGTCCATGCCAAGAATGAAAGATTATATGCAATAACCAAAAATGAAACTATTTTCAACTAAATTTACTATCATGTTATTAGAAAAAGGAAGAAAAAATTAGTGAAATTTTCTATTTGTTTTCACATGTTGCACAAAGGTAGACCTATGATTCATTATGAAAGCATGCACAAGCTACTACATTTCCTTGATGTTAAACTTTCCAAAACCCCATTAGTCAAACATATGGTTGGGAGATGGCATCTTGCATGCATGAATTATCAACAAAACCAAATATCTAATTGAGGGTGTTAAATGCATTTCCTTTCTTATGATGAAGTCACAACTTTTGATAAGCAATCATGGGTTTTTATTCATGCCTATGTTGTTAAATATTGACAATAGATTCCATTGTTGTTATCGTTGTAGTGAGTGGTTGACATGGCCATTTTAGATAATCTAAAGCACATTCTAGTGGATGCCATGGTGTTTTTGGGTGATTTGAAACAAGATATAATTACATCCAAATGAATCACATTTGGAGCTCATGGTGTGAGTGTTTTCCAGGGTGTAAAAACATGTGTGACAATCTAGTTGAAAGATTGGAATGTGCCATTCATATTTGATTTATATTGTATGAACCATTGTACCAATTTGGTGGTCCAAAGTCTTTCCAAGCTAGAGATCATGGGAAAAATTAAAGATGTGCTACAAAACTTGTATGCATATTTATCTCATAATCCAAAAAGAATTCATGAATTTGTTGAATTGATTAACATTGTGGAAACATGAGGTTAATGAATTTTGAAAAACATTAAAACTTGTTAGATTTTAGTGTTGCTCCTAATAAAAAAAAATTTATTTGAATATTGTGCCTTGGTGTCGAAGATGCATCAATATGTTGGCATTATTAGCCAAGTTGCCCATAATTTGGAGTTTCCATGTGAGTTAGAGGTTATGTTAGGGTTCTATTGTATCATGCCCATGCTTGAAGGGCTAAATGAATTTGATTAAATTCTCTTGGTCCTGACAATGTTTTGTATGTGAATTTATTGTTATAGTGAAGTTGTGCCAAATAAATTTTTACTATTTAGACATTGACCCTTATAATGCCTAAATGAATAATGTGTTTAATAGGTACTAAAGCTTGCTGAATGAGAGATCACAATGGTGGTGCATGAATGGGGACCTAATTTGAATACTAGTTTGGAGAAGTTGAATTTTAGAATTGTTGGTAGTTCCATCATGATGCATTCTTGTTGTTTTGAGATGTCATTCTATGGAGATGAAAACTATGTTATTTTCTAGCACACCATTAACAATGTGTAAAGACAATGTTTTAAAGCAATGGCTAAGGTCATTGATGAACTTGAAAATTAGTTTCCCACCCAAGATGTGATGGATATTTTAAGGTTGATATATCCACAACATCAGCTAATATCTTCATGTGAATTGACCTTTTTTTGTTCATATGGCCACTTTGAAAAGATTTTATTGTTAGCCCAAAAAGCTTGGATCAACCCAAGTTTGGATTTAAACAATTTTTTATGTGTATATTTTGAACTTCCAATCTTCTTTTTTCAAGATCACCATGATATATAATGTTCAATGGGTTATGTACCAACCCATGGATCTCAATGCAATGTAGAAACTTTGGAAGATTTATTTTTCTAATGTGTTATTACATGTTTGACTTTTTGAATTCTTGAAAGCAACAAAGTTGGTTGTGGTTCAAATTATGGGATTTGTGGAAGATGAAAGAATCATCTCAACCTTAATGTTCATAAAAACAAGATTACATATTCAACTTTGTGAGCATTTGGATTTGGTGGTGTGTATGTTTGCACAACCATTCCATATTGTTGATATTTTTCCTTATGATAGTACCATAACACCTTGTATTAATGAGAAAGTAAAAAGGGGTCTTCTAGCTTGATGTAATTTAACTTCAATGGTTCATTGGAACAAACAACCCTTAGTTTCCATGATGTTGATTAGTTTGAGCTTTGGGTAATCCTCCTTCTCTCTTTAGTCCCACTTTATTTTCTTTGTATCCTTAAATTAATGTCGATTTGTTTTTTATGCATTGTAATTTGTTCATGTGATTTTAGTTTCTATCCTTAAATTTACGAGCTTGTAAAAAATTATTGTGTTTAATCCTTAAATTGTAAGTTGTAATTCAAATAGCTTAAATCATTGGCCATGATTTTTTTTTGCCAAGTTTTTGCCATTCCAATCTTCCAAAACTCACCAAACGATTCCACAAGTTTTTCAACTATAACCTAAATTCAGACTTTGTCAAAATTACCATTATTCACATACACAATCCAATGTAAAAATAGCCAAATACACCAACCCTCCAACAGGAAAATAACAATCTATATATATATATATATATTTTTCCATGTATAGCCAATCAAAAGATCGCTAGGTACATGAATGTAGCCACCTAAGTTACTAGCTCAAGCACACAATTACCACTAGGGCCACTTTAAGAAACCATAAAAATTATTCTCATAAGCATTAAGTGCAATGATTGGAAATGAATGTGTGATTCATATTAATTAGTTCATGGTTGTGTTCACAAATTTTTCTTTTGCTTTTTGAAAAAGCCACATCGATTGGCCCATCACCAATTTTTTTTGGAACATTGGATACTTTTCAATAGAAACACCTCTTTGGACCCAAGTTGCAAAATAGAAACAAATGTGCACCCCTTTAACCTACCTTTTCAGTGTATAAACATGAGAGCTGAACTTTGGACAAAACCACATTGGATAAAATTGAGGTGTTATGGGGAAAGTATTGTGAATAACTTGGGAACTTGGGGAACCTTATAGGAACATGATGAGAACATGTTCAGAACACATTGGGGACAAGGAGAAAAAACAAAAAAATAACTTCATCCACCTCACCCCCAAAAGGAAAAAATTTGGGCCAATCATGAGTGCATGTTGAGCCTTCTCATTAGCTGCATGAAACTTATTTCCAAAACTATTTGTCACCATTTTTGGCCTGAGCTAATGGCAGGGCACAAACTATGGTAAATAGTCATCATATTCATCACCTCTCCTATTCACTTCTCCTATTCATTAGATGAGGTGCCTCCCAAGTTCTTTTTTTTTTGTTTTTTGCAATGAGCCAATTTGATTGGCCTATCATGCAAAAAAGAACAAAACTATTGAGGTTCCCCTAAATAGAAGGTTCCACTTTGAAGTCCGTCCCCTTTGACCCAGGTATATGGCTGGTGAAAGGAGGACAACATTTGCCAAAGCATATGAGATGAAACTGAGGTGCTATTGGGGATTCTTTCAGGAACATGTCAGGAACATGGGAACTTATTCGGAACCTAGGGAACCCATTGGGAACTTGGAGGAACAAATGGGGAACAAAGAAAAAAAATCCCTCCCCCCCCCCCCACCCCCCCAAACTTAAGAGAAAAAAAATCAAGGCACTTTGAGCCTTCCCATTGGTTGCACGAAATTTCTATTTCCAAAACTGTTCCTCACCATTTTTGGCCTGTGCTAATAACCCCGTTATAAACTGGGGGTACTTATTTATTTATCATAGTTGAATATTTTTATTTGGCATCATGTGAAGTCGAAAATTTCATAACTTACCATCTTTACTGACGCACTTGATTTTAGAAAATAAAATAATTATTCCACGCCTGACGGCCGAAAATGGCAACAATTGGGTTTTTCTTCGCTAATTAAATTCATTGATTGGACAAAAATTTCCAAACCTCTCAAACCGCGACGGGTCCTGAGTCCTGACTCGTGGGCGTATGTCTAGTTCCATGTTGCCGCCTCCCGCCCGTTCCCGCCATTGCGCTTTCCCGCGCGCTCTCCATGAGAGCAAGTGCAAAGCTCCGACTCTCTCTCTCTTTTCTTCTTTCGCGGCCCTCTCGGGGTGCAATTCTGTCGCACAATTTGCAACGCCCGCAGAATTGAGGTCACATTTCAGTTCCTTCACTTCTCTCCTGGCCGGAGCTTTAGAATCTCTCAATCTTCAAGTACGGAGCGAGATTCGTTTGTAAGGAAGGGATGATGGGGAGATCTTGTGTAGCAGCAGGCAGACGGTGAAGAAAGAGAGAGAGTGCTCAAGGATCCTGTCTTAGGTAAGAATATTGCATCTGTTTAGATGGCTGGCTAGGTTTTCATTCTGCTTCCCATTCTTAGAATTGCATCAGGCGGCCGTACAGCTAGGTCTGCGTCCCTTACACGAGTTTCGAGTCTTTGTTTCCGGAAGTTTGGAGAGTGTTTGTTGTATCTCCTCTTTCGGCCTTCTTTTTTGTCTTCTGTAGCTGGTTTTTTTTTTGGGGTCCAAGGTCTTGAGGAATGATTCGGCTTCGCATTGTGTGTTAGATCACGAACTGGCTGTTTTGAAAGCTATGATGACGTTCGTGCGGCGGGAGGAGCAAGTGCTCGGTGGAGTTATGGGATTTGGCAATAGCAACGTTTCCAGTACTTGTGCAGACTCAGGTGCATTTCTTCATGACGTTTGAGAAGTTTCTCTTCAATAATAATTTGCATCGAGTCACATAATCATGAATGAAGATGTTGTGCATATGATTTTGAGTAGAAATATGACGTGGCTCCTTTGTTGTATGGACAGATGAAGAGGAGGAGGAGCATTCTTCTTCACGAGTGAAGAAATGGCGATCTCTTTCGCTTCTTCAAATTGGAAGCCGCGCTGATAAGGAGGCCTTGGTGGATCCTCCTCGTGATAGCAAGAAGCGTTTCTGGGAGGTTTTTGACACCGAGACACGAAGCCTACCTCAAAATTTGAGGAAAGTTGCAAGGTCTGATTCAGCTGAAGAACAGATAGGCATTGAGAAGATAGTGAATCAGAGGCAGAGGCTACTGTCGAAGGTCGAGAAAGTTGCCAAGTTCGATTCTACTAAAGAGATGAAGAAAGAGAAGATGGTGAATCAGAGGCAGAGTCAATTGAAAGAGAAGATGGTGACTCAGAGGCAGAGTCAATTGACTCCCAAAAAGTTTCTGGCAAAGAAGAAGAAGAAGGCTAAGGAGGAGGGGCACAGGTTGGGTCTGCATCAGCAAAAGGATGACTCGCCTCTGTTTAAGGGGAAACTGTACAGATTGAACCTCCAAAAGCAGGTGTATTCAGTCAAGCAAGGAATAGCAGTGGAGGAGGATGACAAGCCCGCTTTGAGTACAAAGGTGTTGAATTGTGAAGAGATGGGTGCTTGGCATGAGATTGACAACTTTGGAAAGCAGAAAAAGAGAAGAAGGAAAGTTAGGAGCACAAGTTCTCTGTATGCTTGCACTCAGGAGGTGAGAACAGAGGCAATCAAAGATGAACTTGAAGATGACTGTCTGGAGGATGATGTTGAGGATGACTGTTGGGAAGACAAGGCTGAAGATGACAATCTGGAAACTAACTCTGAGGAAGCAACTCTTGGCTACCAGCGAAAGAAGCACAAGACTGTTGTTAGACATCCAAAGCCTATGGGCAATTGCCAAGGATCATGTCGGCTGGATTTGGAATTGGTGAAATCTGAGGGTTATGAATCCCAGAAAGGTTGCCACACCAGCTACCCAGGAGCAGTTGAAGCTGAGGAGGCAAGCAATTGTGCAATGCAGGTGTCTGATACCATTGCTGAATCTGAAGCCGATGACTTCCAACTCATTGAAGAGGATGCTAGCAAGTCAGCATTACATTTGAAAGGCATCGAGGACTATCCGAGAGGCGAACTAAATGAAGCTTATATGTATGGTCGTCAACAGGAGGATCTAGGAACACTCAAAATGACAATATCATCTCATTCAGCCACCAGGCATGCTTGGAATTTGACTGCATGTGATATGCAACTATCTGAGTTAGCTTCGTTTCCTGACCACTCCTCAAATACTCTTACAGAATCTGCAACCTGTGGGAGCAAGCCAGTGACAGGAACAGTCTGGGAAGTTGCAGATAATATTGTGCAGAGCTCAATGGAGGGATCTCATGATGCTCATGCTCTGTTTGAGGCTTGGGAGATTCAAGGCACCAGATGCAGCCTGCAGGAAACAACCCATCTTCCCTGTGACTTCATAGAAACTTTTGAGGAGCATCCAATTTTATTGAGCAGAGAAGACAACAGTGAACTTGATGTTAGCACTCTCACTATATCTCAAGAAGAAAACATCCTTCCCAGTTCCACTTCCCAGCAAATGAATGCTGTTCTAGATGAACTGTCTCTTGAAATGCCAATGTCACGGTATGACCTATCGCAGCAAGGACATTTGGTTTCAAGCTCTACCTTCCGCAATGCAACTGTCCCCACAGAGATCCTCAGTAACAAAATAGCTGCAACTATGGAATTTTCTGAGCAAGTAGGTCTAAGTCTTCATTCTTCCAGGTTTAGAGAAGTAGGACAGCTTGCAACAAGTCAAAACTTGCTATTGCATGAAGATTCTTTCCAACTTGCAAAAGACATAGCAGTAGCTTGTCTGCCAGATTCAGCAGTGCTGCAGGCCAGTTCACAGGTCATGAGCTCCTTGCATCAAAATGATGGACGAGATTGTAAGGCCCTGACAGATGCTGCAGTTTTATCAACTGCCACCTTTGAAGGTGTTGTGCAGGAGCATGGAGGTGTTGATGCAGAAGTGCAAAATAAGTTAGAAGTCAGCTCCTGTCATGAGAGCCCTGCAAAATCATCTCCACATGATATTCATAATAGCTCCAGAAATGAGATCATTATGTCAGGGGAAAGACTGACCAAATGTGATCAAGCTCATGAGGTCATTTACCTGTCTAATGATGAGGATGAGGAAATATCCATGGGAGCTCAAGGATCACTGTGGGGAATGGGCATCCAAAGTATACAAGATTGCCAAGATGTGGCAGTGGTATTGCCAAATGTACCTGGTGAAGTTTTGGTGCATGATCATGGACACACTGATGCAGATGTGCAAAACAAGTTGTCAAACAAGTCCCAAGAAGAAGACATCCCAACTTTATCTCTTGGTGATGGCCCCAGAAGTTCATTGTTTGTAAATACATTCCATGCAACAATCATTGCTATGGATAAAAGTGCTGAAGAGGTGCTTCACAACGAGGATGGACCAACTGTGGGAGTGCCAGGATCACCAGGGCAACTTGGAGACCTAAGTAAACTAAATGAGCTTGTGGTTGCTGCAGAATTGCCAGGGCAACAGCTTACACATGGGTCTACTTCACCTGCAAGTTGCAATGCAAAAGTGAGCTGTGATGAAGTGTCACGAAAGCAGGAGCCAAGTTCAATCATTTCTCAACATGCAGTGGTGTCAGAAACTGATGAAAATATTGCAGCCCAGAAATCTGTACTGGGTAAGTGCCTTTCCCTCACTATAATAAGTTGTATCTCCAACAGAATCTATGTTAGTTTCTGATTGTTCTGATCACTCAGCTTCCAATGTGCAAATGAACTTCCTTGCATTGTAGGAACCTGAAGTTAACTCTTTGCTATCTGAAACCTCATGCAGATGAGGAAACTCAAAACACTTTTCTTGCGGAAAGAATGCCAAGCAGCAATATTGGAGATATGTCCACCAAGGAGGATGTCTCTATGATGCCTGTGAATTCGCAAATTGTTCCTGAGAGTGGGCATGAGCATAATGAAAATGACACTGACAAACAGAAGACCCTTCAGCAATGCCAAGAAACATGGGCAGGGGGGTCAAAATCACCATCAATAGCAAGCTTTTGGTCTCTCGATTCTGATTCCAAGAAAGAGAATGAAGTCTCACAGACAGAGCAAGTGAATTCTGGTCTCCATAACAATCTGTCAGGCAGCATTGAGGGAATTGCTTCTCAGGAAGGAGACACTGAGAGCACGATCACAGAGCCAGAGGTTGCCTGCCCAGTGACGCTGAATGAAGATGTTTCCAGTGATGGTGCTGCAAAGCACATTGCATGCCATGACCCCAAAGAAATGGATACACCTTTGGAAACAGGCAGCTTTCAAGAGTTAACCTCAAATACTGTGGATATTGCATCCCCTTTACAGACCATGGAGACCAGTGCTTCTGCACTAGTTGACATGTATAAACATTCTGAAGAAAACTGTGCCCTTCTTAGCACCATTGAGGAATCAGACAGCACTGCTTATTGTGAAAATATGTCAACAGATTCATTTTGCGCCTTAGATTCACTCAAACCTTCAGTCCCTTGCAAATTTGCTGGATGTAGTGGACACAGAGCAGGTGTTGAAAATGTGGAGACAGGTAAGACCTTTGAGCCAGAAATGTCTGGTTGCAGCAGCAAGACCAACAATGGTGATCCAGCAGCAAAGACCTCCAAAATGTTCAGTGCAGAGGAGGAAGATATGCTGACAAATGAGCTGCCTTCCATTCAACACTCTGAACTTGAGGAGGAAGCAGGAGGGGACACCGACTGCTTGTTTGCAGGGCCTTCAAGGATGCCCCACAAACGCAAGGTAAGCAACCAACCCTACCTGCAGTTATTCCTATCACATTGGAGCTCTCAAGGCAGAACACACATGTGCCTTTTCTGAAGTGCAGCTCATGTGGTCACTAATGAACCACCTTCTGTTGTGCAAACAATTCATGATACATGAATTTATGATTGGGATTTCACAATCCTTAGGATTCTGTCATTAGAAAGCAATTATTACAGACTGCACCTTTGGAGTTATGGGTGGTAATCAGTACCTGGCAGATCTCTGCAGTGTAGTGGTTTACTTGAGCTGTATAAGTCCCATGCTAAAAGGCCATTCATTTTGCTGCAGGCCATATCACCCCAGTCGCAGTTCCAACTCATTAGAGCATCCCTTGAGGAAGAAAGGATGCCTACTATCCGAGTCAAGCGAATGAAGCGTATGTTTCTCATGAATGTTTTGCTCCTCCTTTATTGTATCATTCTTCTGGTGTTTGGCATTTTTCCTTGCTGTATAAGCTGCCATTTTAACTGGGTCAATTGACTCTTTGTAGCTGCTTGTTGAGACTATTGCACAAACAATTTATGAATGCAGAACATCAGGGTGGAGATGCCCATGAAAGAAAGCAAAGCAACAAAGTTGTTTTTAGATGGATGGGAACACAGGCTGACAGAGATGATTATCCCAATGGAAACTTCTTTTGCGAGTCAAGTGAAGAAATCCAAGGAAGGAGTGACAGAAAAGTCCAGCATGAGCCACAGTCTGGATCACCTATTCCAACTGCAAAGTCTCTGGGCACACCTGGGCAAGCTGCTCATAACAGCTCTCCAGGAAGTGAACCAGTCTTAGAAGAATTGCACAATGCTGCCAACTCTTCTTGTTCAGCCTTTGGCTCCCCAGATCACAACAAGCAACCTGCTCTTCCTCGGAAGTTGGGCTTGCAGCAGGCCCTATTGCAGTGTAATGATGTGTCTCCCATTCTGTGTCTCCAGCAAACTGACAATGAGGCACCCAGGTCAGGTAGCCCAGACACTACTAAGACTTCTCCAGCCCCAGGCAGACCCAAGGGCATACTCAAGACTTGTCAGGGCCGTTGCAAGTGCCCTCGGTGTCTGCAACTTTACAAGCATACGGATACTGCTTCAGTATTCATTGACTCTCAAATGAAGTTCATAGGCCGCATTGCCAAGCGCTTGATAGGACAATTGGGAAACATGTGCACTATATTCGAAGAAGTCCTCACTAATCATCAAACAGATTCTTCATCTGTGGCTTCTCCATTGTCCCTGAAGGTACATACACTCATGATATGTGCCTTGCTTGGAACCAGTAAAACAGTGTCCAATGTGGGACTTGAGCAGCCTTTAGTATGTTCCCCTTCCTTTTGAGCAAGGATATAAGACAAATGGTGTGGGAACTTGGGTGAATTTCTATGGTTCTCATCTTGCTCATTACCACTATGCAGGTTAAGGGGGGTCTTGATGGTGCATTGGAAGCAGCCGGGTCTGCAAAGAAAGATCTTGCAAAAATGGCTCGTGACTCCAGACGTGTTTGCCACATCCTTGTATGACTTATTTCCTTTCATCCAGTTCCTTCCTCTCATCTTTGAGTTCCCAAATATTGCTGGCAGTTTTGATTTCAAATAGATTTGGAGCAGCAGCCATGTTTTTTAATGGGTGCTCTTTGAATTGTACACCTTCTGCAAATGACTATGAACCTCCACACACAGTCCTTTGCAGCATTCTTACAACGGTTACAATGGATTGTTGCTGCAGGGCCGAAGAAGGATTACATTTGCAGATGCTGCTGGGAAGGAGCTTTGCGATTTCAGAGTATTCACACCAACAAAAGACCTCTGACTATCAATCCTTGTCAGGACAAAAACCTGACCTCAACCAAATACTGTTTCCAAATACTCACTGAAGCTCTGAAGATTGCCTTCCTATTCTCAAGCAAGGTCACCATCAAGCAATCTATTGTGGACAACTCCACAGCACTGCACCATATAATTGTTGGCATGAGCCTTCATCTACTAGAAAAGGAGCTCAGCAAGTGTAACATTCTGTAGACTGCATGATAAACTATCACCAATGCAAAGACCTGTGGGCAAAGCTCCACAGGAAATCTAATTTCTCCACTACATCTCAATGAGAAGAGTGTTGTCACAAGATGATTGGGATACTCTATGCTGACTAGCATTTGCAGAGGACATGAATGGATTAGGTTTAGGCTTGCCATCATAACAGAAAGCACGAATAGAAATAATGAGCAGGATTGTCAGGTCCTGGATCCAATTGTGTTCTTAGATTTCTCATACTATTTCATGCATTTGTTCAGTTCTCATGTTTTGGGTGTGTCAAATTGTGTCAGTATGTTAAAGAGACAAAATGGGGATGGACAAGTGCGTCTTGCTGGTCAAAGCACAAATTGGCATCCATATCAGATTGGTGAGATTTCACTTACTGGCAATTAACTGTTCTCTAATCCTAATGGAAGATAAAAATCACTAGGTGGTCTTCTGTGAGGTTTCTACATGAAACTGTTTACACAAGAATACTCTGACTTGCTGATGGATTCACTGTAGATTCACTATTATTTGATTTATGAGAGAACCCCACACTGAAGAGGAATCAACCTTCCTTAGTAATGGGACCAGAGATGGTAGTACCCTTGATACTGCCACAAGGAGAAAGAGAGGAGTGGCTTCTCAGTTAATGAGCCTTCAACACTGTCTATTGATGAGTCCTTGTAGTGGGTAAACTTACTTTGTCAGATGAAGTGGCACTGAGTTTGCAGTTCTGCTAACATGTTCACTCCTGCTGCAGCAAGTTCATTTGTTGGAGTTTGACAAATGATCTTTTGCTGACGTGACTTCTTGGATTTCAATCCATGTTTGCATTCAATATTTTCTTCACAGGTCTCCAGATCAACCGTGCTTTCTGACACATTTGCTTTCCCTTACTGAAGTACCTGTACCTTTTAACTCTACTTGTACCTGCACCTTGTAGTTACAGAGTGGTATAACATTTAGATGCTTCAAAATGGTGTTTTCTTCCAATAAAACACGGAATTCTTATAAGTTGGCCACCGACTTAAACATGAACATATCATACTCTTCTTCTGAAGACTCTCATGAATGGAAACCTGTAAGATTGGTAACCTCCAGAACTGGGTTCAAACAGCAGCCAGGTTCAGCAAGATTATGTGTAAGGGCTACCCAGCTGAATGAGAAGTAACAAGTAACCACAAACAATATATGCCCACATGAATTTGAAACAAAATTTTGAGACAGTGATGAAATGGCTCAACAAATGGTGAAATTGATAACATTTACAAATGGATTGAGCACAAACATCACAGCAAGTGGCAAGATATTTGGATAGGTCTAGGAAAAGTTTCAAAGTTGAGTCTTGTGGAGAACTCCAGGCATGTTCAAATGACCAAGATCTGTTTCCTGTTGAGGGAGATTTGGTTGAATGAGAAAGTCATGAAGATTCAGAGACTCTCCTCGTTGGCAGCAGCCAAGAGCTATGACACATGTTTGTTCTACAGCCAAAATGCTCCTCCACAGCGTGCTGAAATGCTCCTTCGTGAACCTGATTTGTTCCTGCAAAGAAAACCTTCTTTCAGTCCTAAGGACGGCATAAGTTTACGTATGATAGTGAATTTGATATGACCAAACAGACTGGCAACTATCGGCTTTAGGTGCTGCACCCAGAATTCCTTAGGGTTTTTAGAGAGAAGACTCAATCAAGGAACTGTGACTGGACAGGAAGTCACTTGGATTCTCTAGTGTGAACATTAGTTTGTTTTAGGGTTTAGGTTTTGTTTTGAGCAGCCGTCAACTTTCTTTGTGCAGGCGACAAAGTTTAAATCATCACTATTTGTTAGTGGTTGTGAGTAGGAAACTTTGTTGTTTATGTGTTATGTGAAACAAGTTGGCAGCAAACGATGGGTGGCCAAGGGCGCTTCAAACATGCAAGGGAGACGGGAGGTAGGATGTTGTTGGACGAATATAAGACGAGGAGTTTGAGGGCAAAGAAAGGTAGGTCTGTTTTTGTTGAAATTGTTGTAGTTTGTGTAGAAGTAAGAGCTTGCAGAAATCTATAGTTGCTATTGATTTCCATTGCACCAATGACTACATCATGGCAGGCATTGTGTTCTTACTAGAGTTAGGATTTATAAGGGGTTGATGTTGAGGGTTGATGACACATAAAAGAGGTCTAAGCTGTAGAATAGGGAGCATGTAGAGAAGTCCATTTGCAGGGGTCCTTGGTCAAACCTTTCTTGAAATCATGTTGGTAGCGCACACATATGAGTGAGAGCCATAAACCTTAGTGGGTATCCTTGGGTTGGACAGAATGTGGGTGAAAGAATAATAGAATGGGAGAGATTATTGTAAATATCCATAGATCCATATTCTGCACAAAATTCTATTTTCTTGAGTAGTTGCGAGCCAACTTGGCATACCTTGTTCAGTTGTGGTTCGTACCCAGAAGACGATTTGTTACTCAAGTTAGACCGAGCATTTCTCTACATTATCTCATGTTGTAGAAGAATGGATTAGCAGCTCATAACAAACCAACTGAACATTGAAAGCATTAATTTCAAGCCAGACTCCATTAAATCATGCACTCACAATATGTGAATTTGTTTCTAGTAAAAGTTTGAAGGTTACTACTTTAGCAATTTAGGAGAGGATAGTGGGTATGTACATTCTAGAAATTCTCATGGTATGGAAAATCATGTAGTGTAGGATTGCAAAACCCAGGTGTTGTAACATTGTTAGTTTGGCAAGAAATGAGTCGTAAACATTGTTGTTAGAGTAAGGATTTGTGATCAATATATGGTTTTCCTACCCTTTTTTTTTAGGTTACAGAACGTCTTCCAGACAGAACCTCCGACACAAAGGATTTCTTACTCCTCTTGGAAATTAGCTAGAAGGGAGACCCTAAGGAACTCAATACACTACATTGCTTAAAGCCAACAACTCCCCCATAAGGGACACTACAAAAAATTACTTTTTGTAAAACAAAATTCCAGGATTAAATCAGCGTCGGCCTTGTCAATTCACATATTAGTTTTCATGTCAATGTAGCCGCGCATCATGTTGATTGAGGATCAACCTCGGGTCAACTTAAGTCAATTTTTTTTTTAATTTGATAAAATTATTTATCCCAATGGTGACCAAAATTTAATCAACATAAACTTTTTGGGACATAGATAATTGGTTGGACTTGGATCTTGGTCCATATGCAGATTTGCCAAAAAATTTAATGATTGTCAAGGTGTGATGTTGATGATTGAATTTTAGTCAAAATCTTGATGTTCTAATTGTTTTTTAACATTGAACATGGTGAACAAGGATGAACCTAAGTGGTAGTCCCTACCATAACCAAAATCAAATCCTCAACAAAAAATCATGACCATCAAGAAGTGACAACTAAATTGGTCACCATCTTGATGGCCAAGATTATTTTTTCAAGTTTTATATTTTATATTTTTCACACCTAAAATTTGATTGCCACATGAATTGTTATGGACTTGGGTAGGACTAGCCCATAGGGTGTCCACAAGGACCATGACTAGGTCCACCTTGGTCCTGGTCTTTAGGTGAAATTGATATTGAAATAATGATAATAATAATAATAGGGGTATTCTACAGACTTGGGCCTAGAGCACCCCTATCTAGGTTGTGACAAAAATTTGGTTGCAATTTGAAAAGTAGTTTTTGAAAAATAAATAAAAACCACCATGGTAATCATGTGACTTTAACCCCCTCATCTTCCCATCCCTAGCCACCCTAGTGTGTAAGGTTGTTGCATAATGTGTTGGACTCTTCAAGTGTTTGATAATCTATAAAAGTGTCCTTTTCTTTTCTTTTGTCAAGACATTAGGTGCATTAGGCTTATGTATGAGCCATTTGCCACTTGTTGTTGCCAGAGTTAAGGTCAAATGCCCACTTCTTCCATGTCTTTACGAATGGCCACTGTATCCTTCTCCCCAAATTATGATTTGAATCACATTTTTGCCTAAGTTTTTCTCACAATGCATCACATCTAAAACATGCCTCGCAAAAAGGAATTGTCACATAAAAAAGGTAGCAACACTTGAGTTGTTCTTTCTCCAAACAAAAATAAAAGGTAGAGCTATATGTCACCCAACCAAGTTCACTTTAGAAAGAGGGGGTAAATTACTTTCAATAACAAAAAAAAAGGCAGATCTTATAATCAACAATCTTTGATAGTTCCTTAGGAGGATGATAAAAAAAAAACTTGGAAAAAACTCTACAAATTTTAATTGTACACAATATTACAATACTCTAGAGATCATGAACATAAATTATGGACACACTAGAACATAACTAGATAATCATAGTTGACACGGTTGGCAAACCAAAATTCAAGCAAATAATAAGACATGCGTTAAAAGTTTTGTTGTGATTGATTTTTTTCCTTCAAATTAATGGAAAATTGAACTTCAAATCATGAATTATTATAGGAGAATATCCAAGACTAATGTGAAAAGTTCATGCTAATGAATGTTTTAAAAAAAATTAGGGATTGATGAATTTAGGGTTATTATGTGAAAGGATAGGAAATGAAATTATACATTTGCTAATAGTGGATCAACAAAATTCAACTTGCCAATAGGGCAAGCAAAAGAAAAGGCTCTTCCTTTTCACATCACGTGTATGGACAAGGTCTTCCCTATCCTCTAATGTGTGGAATCTTCTTGCCAACCATGCCTCACGTTCTTCAACCCTTTGTAAAAATTTAATAGCAGAAACTCTAGGTGGTGTAGACTTGAGCTCCACTTGTCAATTGAATACATCATGATCTCTCCTATATGGGTGGCCTCTAGCATGGTAATGTCAGTGTCCAAGATACAAATTTTTTTTCAAGTGGGAGGAACATCTAATATCCACTTTTGGACTACAGAAAAGGCATGCCAAATAGCCTTTTGTTTGGCAACTAACAAATAGGCCATACGCAAGATAATCAGGCAAGCTCCACATGCAGATGGCCCTCAACATAAATTCAAATGATCCTCTTGGCTTTGTCACATCACTAGTTGTAGATACACATCTATGTTCTCATTTTTTACGGTCTCCTTCCCTGGTATAAACAAGATTAACATCACAAAAAGTCTTTTTTGTTGTCAACCAAGGAGGCAAATTTGTAGTTGAGGAGTAATATTGGCCATGTAGAGTGATTCGTAGATAGGTCAACATATGGGTTTACCCCATCAAGGGTTAGAGCCAACCTAGTGTTGCAAGGATTTGTTGCAAAATCAGGCCAAGTCATGTCAATGTGTTTCCAAGCTTTTGTATCACAAACCAAACGAACCAATCCATTAATGCTTTTGTTTGCATTGTGCGAAATCATTAGATCTACCAAGGTTGGACACTTATACATCGGTTTCAACCTTGGGATCAATGGAAAATGACGAAGCACCTTGCAAGGAATTGTATTTGACCCTTCAATAAACCTTGACTTCTTACACTTTGGGAAAGATGTGGTTCCCTTCAATTTTCCCCTAAACAAAACACACCCATTATAACATGCATGAGTTGAATTATAACTTAATCCCAACTGTTTCATTATGATTTTTATTTCATACAAAAACTTTGGAAGGGTGTTGTCCCTTGGGAATAGGTCAAGCCTCAATAATGATAAGAACTCATCCACAAACATGTTGTTGATTCCATGTGTACTACACAAATTAAAGAGTAAAAAAATAGTGGTAAGCCGATTAGTGGGACAACCTTCCTACAATGGGGTTTGAACCTCCCTAAACATATTTGACATTGTTTCATCATAGTCATCATCATGTTCTAATTCCATGCCTTCAAGGTCAAAATCATCACCTACATTATTATCCCCATCAGCAAGTTGGCTACCATGGAAGGTCCCTACATGTCCATTAATATTTTGTTATAATTCATCACACCTTTGAAAGGTGTCAATTAACATTATTCCCATTTGAATGTTTTGATCCATGCTTGGGACTTCATTTGCCACCATGTTGTAATGACCCATTGTGTCCCTTTCATTTAAGGCTTTTGATTTAACTCCATCAACCCCCTATGATGGATAGTGTAAAAGGAGTGTAAGAAGACACACATGTACACGACACATACAACATTATCAGAATCCATAAACATGCATTATACAATACATGTTTTATATAACTAACTTTGAAACACAAACTTTCAGGGGCTTGATATCAATGTGTCATGGCATCCCTTCCAAACACATTCATTTAATTTTATACAAGTAGATTTGTGTTAAGGATTGATCAATGTACTAGTAAAGGTTTCATTAGCTTCGGATTACATCCATGTTTTCTAAAGTGGGCCCTAACAATTGACCTCAATACAAGCCTCCCACCCCCACAAAAATAAAAATAGGGGCACCTATATTTTGAGAATCCAAGTTCATTAGTTGTAGTCTCCTCTATTTTATGTAGCCTCCCATCCCAAGTTACCCTTTGACCTACATTAAATTTAGCAAGTCTAGTTGCATCCATGAGGACTTACTAACATGTTGCGCTTATAATAACGGTTTTACTTAATTAGACTAATATAGAATCATCAAGGTGCCATAACCATGCATTCAAAATCTCTAAACATTTTAGGAATTCCAAGGGATTTTTGTGGTGCACAATTTGAAAGAGAGGGGGTTAGGGCATTTACTCATCATGATGATGTTAATTAAGAAGCATCTACATGTCCAAATTCCCAAAAAAGGCTTGGCCCACTATTTGCCCAACTCCCAATTAATCTGCATAATTGAAACCAATACAAATAAGGGTTGTAGATACATAAGAATTACAGCCAATGCAAATAGACTAGTTAATCAAGAGTTCCTCACAATATGTGAACTCATGTTAAAATTGCCTAAGTCTTTAGAAGATAAACTTGCATTTAAGATTTTAATGTTCATGAAATATAATTACAAACTGATATTTAATGAATTCTTTATTTAAGGCCATTGTTTCATTTTAGACAACTTGAACATTAGTCAGCAAGTGAGTAGTTCAAAATGCATAAATTTCCAATCACAAACTGACCTGGATACTTGGTGTGTTCAATCAAAATTGGTGGACCTAAATTAAGTTTAGCCATGACCTATTGTGCACATGTTGTATAGAACATCATTTGCAATGGCTATTACAACACCTACTTGGAAGGTGAACAATGCACATCACATAGTTGGTGGACCTATTTTGGTGCCATGGTAGTTTTAGCCAACTTTGAGTAGCTCATAATCAAATTTGTGATAGTCACCTGCAAATGTAAATTGTGGGAAAAGATACAATGATAAATATAGGGAGAATATTATTTTGTCCATCATTTAACATCTAATGGAAAAATTGTTCCTTTCAACCCTTCCATGAATGCCAAGTCAATCCACTCAAAATGGCACCAAAACAACACATTTCTCTCATCAATGTGGCAGTTCATTAAGCACACATAATGTCCCTTAAAGTGGTACAATCCATTTTGCTATCAATGAAGCATTCACAATCCTTCCCATTACCATCACAATAACCACCCCCCTTTCCTTATAAGATATCATCATACTAATTCTTCACCCTTTTGAAGTATTGGGTGGATTTAAGGTGGAGCAAGTCACCAACTTCTTGTGCATTTGCAATAATGTCCAAACATTGGACTAACCTCCACAAAATGTCAAATGTCAAATGGGCCCGCTTATGGCATGATAATGCATATGCTGCCACATCAAATTTCAACACCATCAATGCGAGCCATACCACTTTAGTTTTAGCCAACCCACACCATGCTTTAAACACAAGTCTCCAACCTCGAAGCTCATCCAAAACACCCTTTGGCCCATCATCAACCTAGTCACACATTCATGACTAGATTTGGGTGAAGAAAAGATCATCCAGAAGGGCAAGGATGAATGATCCTAGGTATTGTGTTGCCACATCTATGGCTCAAGTTGTTGCAACAACTCACCTTGTTTTAGCAACCTTAGTTTTTTTAGCCTTTGTCAATCTTGCATATGCATTCTTTCTATTCCCCATAATTTGCATTTGAAATGCCATAGGAATGCACAATCAATAAAATGCATCATAAATAATGTGGGTTCAAGACCAAAAATAGTATGATTAAGAGAACTAAAACATTTCATGAACTAATATGTATTGTTTTAATTTTGCACCTGTTGGAATAATAAAGGGAGGTTAATCAAAAGGCAAGGTCTAAAATAATGACCTTCCTCATTCTAGACTTATGGATAGCATTAGATGACTGTAAATTTTTTTTCCAAGAATTGTCAAGAAATAGCCGCCAAGGAGACATGTGAATTTAAACAATGTAAGTTATGGGGTTTTCTTTGTGTCAAAATTCTACTCATTTGAACATGGGATTTCAACTACAATTTGAATAACACATGTGATGGCATGGTTGAAGGTATATTTACCCAACTTCGCAATCACAACTCTTGAATGCACCATGAACTTGATGTCAATAATATTCTTTAACCTTTTCCTACCCAATCCCATCCATCAACAATTTCTTCTAGGGGGATAAACTTATATCCTACTTAACCCTACAATATATATATATCAACAATTTCAAATGCAACCTCTCTCAAGCCTTTGGATCAAAATTCAATATCAAGAAGCCTTACAATAATCAACTAACATCCATGCAAAAAACCAGTTTCATTAGCAAAAGCATGAGCCATAATAAACAAACAATATACAAGGCCATGATGCACTTGAGATGTGCATTACAAAGTGCCATAAAAAATGAAGGGCATGTAGAAGCTTTTACTTTGAAATGATTTGACACTCCTTGGTTGTTTTCTTTGTTATCAAACAATAACATTGTCAAATTGTCATGCCTTGCACCATAAACAATGTCACACACATTATGTCCATTAACTATCAAAGGTAATTCTCAAGTGTTTTCACTATTCAACAATAATATGCTTATGTAGCTACTATATATGGTCATCCCCAGACATATATCATGTTGCCCAAGTGGATAACACACATGTAGGACTAGTAGCAAGACAATTTGATCTTGAATCATTATGCAATGAATGACTTGTGTTGACATTTGAAGCACATACTGCCTTTAAAACCTTAGTGTAGATTTTGAAAAAACACAATGTGCCTTTCAGAATTGGTTCAAGCAACAACAAGTTTGGGAGGGATGGTTGGCCAAATGGCAACAATGGAGGAATATATGAAAGCTTTTCAGAAGCATGACATATTTGTCTATTTTTCATTGGAGTGGGGACCATTCCATGCATGAATTAATTGATGGAATCATGACAAAATCCAAAATATTGGCATTTCAACCCAAGTTTTTACCATCACGTTCATTTAACAAATAAGACAAACCTTCATTCTACCCTTTATCTTTGTTTTTTAGAAAGGTTGAGGAAATCGGAATGATGAGAATTTGTTGTTTCATAGATTTCACAAGATCAAAAGCAAGGTTGAAAAACCCAGATTTTGTGCAACCTAATGGCTTGCAATGACATGAATACTAATAAAAGATAAAGGGTCCAACCATTCTATTAGGAGCCAAACGTGCCCCCTTAGACCACTACTTTATTTTTAAAATCTTCTTGGAATCTTTTTAATACATCTTTCAAAAAGATATTAAAAATCTTTAAAGTTTTCTTAACACTATTATATTAAGGTGTATATTTTTAAAAATCCAAAAATATGTCATTAAAAAAATTCAAATTGCACTTTTAGTGTCAAAACTGTTTTAAATTGCTTTTATGCAACTTTTAGCAATGGTTACAAGAGGTCAAAAGTCCTTATATGTATTTTTCACTCATTAAATTGAATCCAAATTTGTATGACATGTACATGATGTATTCAAAATACATTTTATAAAAAAATATTTTATTTTTATTTATTTTTACAATCCAAAATTCAAAAATAAAGTAGTGATTACAACTGCTTTTGGTACATGTTAATATGATTGCACCCTAAAACCATGTACAACATTCATTAACTTTTGGAATTTGTCCTAGATCCATACCACATGATTGATGCCCATGCCAACTAATGTTTCTTTGTCAATTGGTATTTCACCCCTTGCTAGGACTAGCACAACATCAATGTCCTACATTAGGCTACACCCACCATTAATATTGGAAAAATTAGATTGACCAGCAAAATATTAACAAAATAAAAACTCACAATTTATCAGTCATTCCAAATTGCTACTTTGGTGATCTAATAGACCTACTAGGAAGAAGATAGATCTAATTTAGCAACACAAGATGGATTGCATAATACAATTTAAGGAAGTTCATGAGTTAATACATTGGTCACAAACATATGAACTACAAGAAATAATGTCACATGTATGTATGTACTCACTTCCTTTGCAAAACTCACCTTGTGTTATGAAGAGAAACAATGGTCGATATAATTAACAATGCTTGTGGTTGAGAGACACAAAATTTGAAGCACTAATCCATGTTGTTTCACAAGCATGTGTGGCATTCAATATGGGAATCAACACAAATTCAATTTGCAAAGGTTCATGAACATTTGCTTTCTCATGGGGCCATGATTTGAAACACACCTACTCTAAGCTACATGGAATTAAGTGGGTAAACTAATTATGATCTATGTATGAAAAACTCACAATTCTTAAAGTAATATTTGTGAAAAACCATAAACTTTTAAGTCATTGGGGAAATAATTGGAAAGTTGTAGTGGTTGTTAATATTACTATTCATTTTTCTAATATGCATATGCCAACTACCCATGTTAAGCTTGAAAGGGTTGAAAACTGATAAATCTCTCAATGTACCAACTTAATTTTTTTTAAAAAGCACATTAGGAGACCCAATTTGACAAGCTATTAGCACCTTTAATCAAGCTCATTAGTAGAAGGCCAAGGTGAGTTTCACTTGCACACCAATGAGTTTGAACCCATGACCTTTGGGGGTCTCAAGGTTTTAGAAAGGGCTATACCAATGAGCCATCACCCCTAGGGTATTTTACAAACATTGGCACAAATCCCAGTTGTATAGTAGTTGAAATTAGTTGTTTCAATAGGTTTGCGATTGATTTTGTAATTGAATTGCAATGAATTGCATTGTATTTTCAGTGAGTTACAACTTGTCTAATAACATTCACAACGTAGAAATATAATGAGTTGAAAATGGTCATTGCAACTCAAAAACTAAATTGTAAGGCTAATTATAAAACACCTTTTTTTCTCATAATGATCATGGGCTAATTTTGGACAAAGGAGGAATTTCAAACAAAATGTTTCCATTGAAACTTAACGATAAAAAAAGGACATTATGAATAGGAATGTGGCATAGTCAAAATTTCACAACTTGTTAGATGTATGTTGTGCAAGTGACATGGAACGAAAGTAATCAAACATAGATTGCATACTTGAGTGCAATACCGATGGGTGTGATGGTGGTAAAGACCATGCTCGCATTGAAACAAATAACACTTTCAATGGTCTTATTTGCAAAAAAACAATTTGAACATGGTTAGGTGGTAATGTTGTATTCTTTGACTTGGTGTGACATGCTTCCAAGCTCCTTGATAGATTCAAATGTGAGTCTGAAACGAAAACAACGAAAGAGTGAGGAGCTAAGGCACGTTCCTTGGCTCGTAGCACTTTAGGGGTAGAAAAGGCATGCTAGAGCTCTAGGATGGGGATTAGGAAGAGTGACAAACATCAATTACTCACACAGACTTGCACAAACCAAACAACAAGTTGGTTAGTGCATAGTTGGAGCACTTTTGGTGCATGGACAAGCCACAAGTAAACACGAACTCGCATGACTCACCACGGCCCGGATTTGGGGGATGCCATCACCTTCCCCCATATAGTATACTTTGTGCTTGGCCACGGGACCAACACCCAAATGTCATTTTGTCTCAGGACTCCCACAATTAGGATTCCCACAACTTTGGGGGGCCCATAACTTTGCATGTAGACCTTTGATTGAAATGAGGTCTGAAGTAAAGTTGTAATTCTCGTTGAGAGCTTTTCAACGGTATGTCGCTCGCCACTTGCACGCAAGGAAATTGGGGCGATTCCCAACTTTTAATAGTCGAAAGTTAAACTACTAACTTGATTCCAAGCCCTTCTTTTGGCCATAACTTGTGTTTAAAGTTCCAAATGAGTCATGCAAGCCCATTTTAGACATTTTCATTCCAAAAGCTTTCCAATGATATAAAGAAATCCTTAATCCAATGGGTTTTGACCCCTGAAATCGCTTTCTGAAAGTTCGGGACTCCATTGGGACTACAACTCCCAAAGTGCGAGTTCACTTGGGAGTGTGAGGGTTCATTCCCTCACACTCTTTTACACTCGCGGGAGCATGAGATGTGACTCCTGAGCTCCCCTTTTGGCCTGTACCCTTGTAAGCCCTTGCCTTGGTCGCGAGCTCGGGGCTATGGTTGCAACATGGTGGGCTTCTCATCTTTGGAAGCAAAATTAGACAAATTGATGAAAATTGATGATGGAAGAAAATCTAAGTATTGAAGACAAGTATCAATGTCTTCACCTTTTTGCTTAGTATTGCTAGTGAGAGGCATAACGTTTACAATAGATGTAACCATTCTTGGTGTCAAAATGGTTTCCTACAAATTAAAGCCTATTGTTTCCAACGATCTTGTAATGACTAGGGGTCACTATCCATTATGCTCCTTGTGTTGTAAAAGTTAGAAACATGTACAATGAACTTGAAACATTATTATTTGCATCATAAATGACATCTTTGGAAATGTGTAAAAAACCTTGTTGGAATCCAAACATTACACATAAGCATTGCTCAATAACATGAAACCTACTAGATTCATCTATTAAAGTCATGAAATTAGGCCATTCAACATGAAAATTAACCACAACAATAAGCGATAACAATATGACAAACAAAAAGAACACAACACAAAAGCATAAACAACGTGGAGGCCAAAAAATAAATTATTTGAAAAATTATGTGTGAAGAATGGAACTTTCTAAGAGATGATGAATGTCAAGGCTATTCATAGTAGCAATTGAAAAATGTAATGCTTCAAAAAGTGATAAAATTGAAGCAAAACAAAGCAAGAACATAATGAACTTACAAATAGATGGACATGACCATACAAACAAGACTAGGTAATAGTGGGAAAATTTTAATAAGAAGAAAACATTCAAGAAGGAGATTTTCTAATTTATTGAATATTGCCATGCTAAAAAAGGAGCATAGAAAGCATTCAAAGGTGAAGAGGTAAGTGGAGAATGGATATCAAAATTACTTGAAAATCCCCAAAAAAACCAACAGTATAACCAACTATTAAATGGTATGTAATATTGTCCTTGACTAAGTACAAATGGATGTTTAATTATAAACTATAGTGCCGATAGTGGATTTGAAGGCAAAAAAAGAAATGATTGGTTTTGTGGGAGAATCCCAGTAAAGTCCGTGGAACAAGAAAACACAATTAGAGTCACACAGAAGATAGTTCACAAGCGTTGGTGAATTTAATTTGATGGCAAGAATAAATGAAAATGATTCCACTAATGGATGACATAATGCACATCTATGAAATACCTTGGGTAGGGAAATACCTTTTAGGCTGTAATAAAGTGATAAATTAGTTAGGAAGCGGATGAACTAGTTATAGACTATGAAAGGAGATTCTAGATTTCCTTCTACACAACGAATTTAAAAAAAAAATGTTACAGATAAATAGTATGCAAAATTTCAACAAATAACAATGAAGTGAATCATTAGGTGTTATGTGAAATATATATATATATATATCATGATATAAAATCATGCACTTTTGTGGGGGGTTATCAAAACTGACGTGATATGCCCATTTTGTGTCAAATGTCACATTGACATTCGTCTTGATGTGTCAGTAGTATGTGTCAAGATTGATGCAAGAAATTTTTTCTTACGCTTGAGTTGCCCCCATTATGTATGGTGACTGAATGAATTTAGTTGCCATCAGATTAATGACTGAAAGACTTTGGTCGCCACAATTTCCACTGTCAATCCTATGACAACCGAAATTTGTTTTCTGTTGGACACTCTAGACACTCTACTGATGGTTGCAACCTATCCAATGGCCAAAAGAGTGCAAGAAACCATTGTCACACTACAATCCCCCTCTTAGAAGATTCCATTTGTGCAGCTATGCAAGTTTCCGCATAGCCAAATCTTATCCAAGAGTTGAGCAAAGTTGCGAACTAGAAGATACCTCACGAACTATCTTCTAGATTATTGAGGGTATCTTCTAGATCCTCATGTAGTAACTCCTGACCTTTTGTTAATAACTTACACTGCACTATCTTGAATACCTCATCTCATTCTTATTCCTTGCACCATTCACATTGACCAAAAAAACACCAACGTTGTGACCAGAATGTCAGAGCTGGTGGTCACCACTTCCACCACTTTGGTTCAGGCTGCAAGCACAACACAGGAGTAAGTTTTGTTATGAAAACTTGATGGAAAAATCAACAGCCTGTACACAAAACTAGCCAGCACACACCAAGTTCTTTCTCTCAAACTTAGCTCAACCATCTATAACAAAATCTTGGATCCCTCTGCATCAGGATTTCGACTGCCACCTTTAATACCCAAATAATCTAGATCTCTCATCAATGTATTATCTGCTACTTGATTACAATCTAAAACAGTAGAACTAATGGGGTGACCTTATTCTCTCAAGATTTTTCAAGTGACAGTCTTAGTTGAACATAAGAGGCAAATGCGATCAAGAGCTTAATCAAGAGATTATTCACCAGTTTCTTTTCAAAATGTAATCATCTGTAAATCCAGCATGTTAAGTTACCACCCAATGGCCTTTGGAAGGGTGACCTTGACTACAACATCCAACAATTCAGCTGCTGGTATCTCCTGCAGTACCACCACAGCAGTGACAGCAGCTGCCTTTTCACCACTGGATCCAAATGGCTCTTGCCTTGTCTCTTGTTGTTGCTTTGCAGTACTGTAGATGAACAGCCTGTGATGCAGATACCCAAAACCCCAAAATTCAGCAAATCCAACCAAAAGAAAAAGAAAGAGAGAAGAAAGAATCTTCAAAGACAAACAATGATACAACAACAAAAATTGATCTGCAAGTCTATCTATCAGAACTCTCACATGGCAACAATGAGCAGAATGTGACAACATGATTGCAATGAAAGGGATTGGACAATGAAAGTCATCAGAAATTGTCATCGGTTGTGAATCTATACATATATCCTTCTTCTTTGCCATTTTCTGGCAGTGATGCTTATGCTCCAAGGCATAGCTCATGATGTCATTCAGCTTCCACTGAATATGCAGGCCCTCATCGACAAAGACCAGGGTTGCCAACTCTAGTTCCCTTTGAGAGAAAAATGATCATAGTAGATCCATGGATGCCCACCTGCTCATGGCAAAGGTTGCTGTCAAAGAGTAGTTTGTTGACAGTTGGATCATCTTTGTTTTTAAACCAGTTCATTGCATCCCTGTGGTTACCATTGGCTTTGATTGCAGTGTAGTGATGATACTGCTTGAGAAATGGTTTCCCCCATAAGCCATGGACCTCCACACTATAGTGAGAAGGTCTTGGCTTTTAGATGTGATCATAGGTCATTGTCACAGTGGCAGAAGGCAGTGGTTCATTATTCATCACAGCAATTGCTGCCACTGCTGCTGCTGCTGCTACAATTGCTTGTGCGGCTGCAACTTTCAGTGTCATTGCTACTTTCAGTGTTACTGCTACTTTCCGTGCTGTTGCAACTTTTGATGCTGCTGCAACTTTCAGTGTTGGTGCTACTTTTGGTGCTGCAACCTTTGGTGCTGCCATAACTGCTGGTACCGGTACAATGGTTAGTGATGGTGCAACTTCAAGTGCAATTAACATTGCAATTGCTAGCAATGGTGCAACTGCATTGAGCTTTTGTTGTGGTTCTGGCAGGAGGTTCACGGCAGCTGTTGCAAGTGTTGGCAATGATGTGACCACCGGTGAGAGGCTGTAGTTAATTGAAATTAGCTACAGCGTCTCACCAGCAGTTGCATTATCACTCATGGGGTGCAATGGCCTTCAGCTTCCGCAGTGCCATCTTCATGGTTGCTTCAGTCCCTAAAACATTTCACGCAAAAAGCCATGTCTAAAATTAGTGTAGCTGACTACTATCACAAGCCAAACTTTGCTGCAGCAGTAAAATAAATCAATGATTTCTTGTGAAATGAACATTCAATGAAATATGCTAAATTAGCATAGTCTTAGAGAGATATTAGATCAAACCTTTTGGTGTTTTCTGCTTAGGGTTTTTGAAAGTGGGGGTCTTCAGTGGCATTGACAAGAGGTTCAATGACTCCAATTTCTCATTGTTTCTCTGTATGTTCTGATTCCACAGTTTTTCATACTCTGTCAGTGCCACTTCAGGTGAATCTCCCTGAGCTGGAGATGGAAGTGTCACAGAAGGTGCAGGTGTACCCTTGGAATTGTGAAGAGCTCCACAATGAGAACAGAATCTTGGTTGTGGGAGGCTAAATTCCACCCAACAGCTCTCACAAAATAGGCAATGCTCAATCATCTTTACCTGTTCAAAACAATTGAACAACATCAGGGTTTACATCGTCTATTTTGAGAGAACGAAAACAGACATCAGATCTGAGTGAAAACTTCAAGAGCACTCAAGAACCAAAAATGAAGTCAATTGAACAGGTAAAGATCATTGAGTAAAATATAACATGGAGTATAACTTTAAGGTCTAAGGAGCTGGGCAGGTCCAGGAATGACTATCCACACTCTGTCACCTCAAGGGTCGAGGCTAACCATCCCTGCTGATCAAGAAAGCATGAAGTATGAAAAAGGAGGAAAGCAAAGACCAGACACTCATGCAAACAAAGGCTCTGGTCTCATTAATGAAAGGTAGCACTTCACTGGTCAATAGCTACAATACCGACTACAGAGTTCCCATTTGGTGGACTAGGTAACATTTCAGAAGCCAAACTTGTCCTTTGCAAATAGTCATCCTCACTGGTTTACATACAAATTCCCATCCACCACGCTGGACTTGTTGCACCTGTAGAAAACATTGATCATTGCACCCATTTAGCTTCTCAATCTAAGTATCAGATGATGTAATGATTATCAAATTTAAAGAAGCATTAGAACTGCCCAATCAAAAAGAATTATCCACTAGCTGGCAGGGTAAAACCTTGCTTAGCTCCACACTTCAATCCAGAATGATAACAGTCCAGGTCACAATGCCAGGGAAAGTTACCAGCTGTACCAAACTTTGTAAATTATCTTGCACTCTTCCAGAACAAGGTTTCTACACCTAAAAGTTCTGGAGCTGATATCAGTACAATATGTTTCTCAGATCTGGTTTCACAAATTTGCTGAGAAACACTCTCTGAACCTAATGATAGTTGTCAGCAGTTGCTTCCATTGGTGCCACCACTGTTTGAAACCAGTAGGGAATGTGTACTAGCCAGGACCAGATCTTAAACAATTCAAATGTTAATACACTCACTGAAAGAAATGCAGCAGAAAACATAATGAGTTATTTGAAGGGTTTCTATGGACACTGTGTAACAGCAGATCAAAGAAGAGACAGTTATTCATGCAGAAGAGTCTTCCTTGTCTTCCTCCCACCAAACATGAACCTCCTGTTTGTCATTTGCACCATAACCATCTCCTCCAACACTGCTAGCACCTAAACACCCAGCATTCACAAAGCCACATGAATCTCCAATTCTTTACAGGACAGAAGTCCATACTGTTGTATTGTTGGACAATGCTTTTAAGGCTTTGCTTTATTCTGATTCATTTGTGATTTCATAATCTCCAACATGGATAATGCACTTTTAGTTATCACATTATGCTTACATTTCACAAGGTCCATGTGCTTGAGTGTGCAATTCCAATACACAAGTTCACACAAGTTAATCTTGAGGTTGACATTGACAAGATACTCAGAGAAGTGAAATTCCTACTTCACCTAATTGAGCACTCAATAACATGAAAAATTTGAAAACAGGAGCAGTACCTCAGAGAATTCAGGCCGCTGCTTTGGGTCTTGATGCCAGCATTGCTGAGCTAAAAGAGACAGTTTCTCAGGTACAAAGGGAGGTATCTCAGGGTGAACCCCCCTGCAATAGCACATTCTTCCATCAGATACTGTGCTCCCTTTCATCTCTCAATCTCAGTTTTGACAAAAGAACTATGCAAAGTGCAAAATCTGGAAAAACCCTCACACAGCAATTGGGACAGCAAAAAGGTATTTTAACAACTGTGAACATGACCAAACAACCAGGTGAAAAAGGCTGAGTCAGACTGTTGCACAACACCAATTGCTGCTTGCAGTGGTGTAAAACCATCATATGGAACCCCACCAGTCAGCACCTCCCTGCTCACACATGCAACAAAGCACGTATAGGCGATGGAAATCGGCCATCAGCACACAAGAGAAATAACAGTCTCAAGACCAGTAATGTCATAGCACTGTACAATTCTAGTGAAATAAATTGTTTCATGGCTAGCTTGTCACACCATCAACTGTGCTTTTACATCAGGAAGAAGAACAGGAGCATACCACATCATAATGCCAAATGAATAAACATCCACTTTGTGATCATATAGTTTGTGCTCAAAGACCTTTCACAATCATACCAGCATGCGTTTCAGACATAAATTGGAAATCCACTGAACTGATGATTGACTCACACAGAACAGTTATTGGAGGTGGCACAAGACACCAGGAGATGCATCACAAGAGACATCCTTCCCATGTAGTACACTGTTCACCAGTGAGTTGTTACTCCTAGGAGTGAAGGAGTGCCGTTGAATAGATACCTCAGGAGACATCCAGCGGTAAGTTCCTGTCTCTGCTGTCATTTCACCAGTCCACGCCCCTTCTCCAGAGCTGCTCATAGGTGTAGGTTTTAAGCGAGCGACATCAAATTCACAAACCTTCACTACCTGCCAAACAAAATCATGCATCTCCTATAGGACTCCTGTGCTTAAAATATTCGCTTCTAATGTGATATTGCATACTTGTTGCTGGACTGGTGGGTCATATGAACAACCACCATAAGACTGACACAAGGTCCCTACAAAGAACCAAGTCTGTGCGGTGACACTAATTGGTTGTGAATATTTCCTCTCCCAATGTAGTCTCTCTTGATTGCATAATAACTTCAGAATCACTGCCCAAAAAAATCAATTCCTCTTTATCTATTGCCAGCAGACAAGTCTCCTTCAATAATCTTCCCCGCACAGAAACTCTCTGTAACTAGGACAAGAAGTTTCATGCTTAATATCTGTGAGAAAATCAAAATTTCAAAACATCAGTTTGTAACTTACATCCTGTTCATCGATCCGGAAATTTGCAATTGAAACTCTAAATTACATACCTATGATGCTTGTTTTGTGGAGATTTACATATTTGGTAGAGATAGTTCGGTTTGTCGGAACTGCAATCTGAATCCCCTCGGATCAGTAGGACTTCCAGGGGCATCCGCTACAGGCAGGTACCATTTATATGATGCAGTATATCTGATCATCGGGATGTGTGTCGACTGTTGCTAGCATTTGTCCCTTCACTAGCATTCAGCATGATCGAACACGCAACACTCGTATGTTTCCAGAACCTTACCGCACCAGGATGTCGCGCAGACGCAAGTGCAGCAAACTCGGATGCAGAAACCACTACCGCAACGGACTGTTGGAAACAACAAAGCGTGCCAGAAAATTTTAGTTCCCCGGAAAGAAAACTTATCACAGGAATAGAAAAACATAGAAACGAACAAGCATCAACTAGTAATTCTCGACATCGAAATCAACAATGCGGATCACATAGCCAGAATGTTTAAGAAAAATCTATGAAGAACAGGATATTAATAAATAACAAAGAAATGCAGATTTGCTTATCAATCGCTTGCCGCGCACCTCGTACAAAGCCTTCCTGTCCGAAAAGCGTGAAGACACGTGCAGCAAACCTTTCTACAATTTCTCGCCGACAGAAAAAAAATGGCGCAAGAAGAGAGACGCGGAGGTCCGTCCGAAGAGGAGGGCCCGCGGATGAGAGATGAGTGTAGAGAGATTTCTTTTGTGGCAGAATTTCGCCATTTTGTGAATTTAAAAAAAGGACTATTCTGCTGCAAATTCCATTTTTTAATAAAGAAATTGCCAAAATTCGAAAAATTACATAAAACATTTGTGGTGATATGGAAGGATGCTTAAGGTTGTATACCTTTCATATTTTGAGTACTTGTTTTTTCTTGCTTTTGAATTACTGTGAATGGTTTTTTTTTTTAATAACACGTGATTTCTGAATTTAATTTATTGATGTTAAATTTTTGCAACAAGTGATTAAACTATTTCCATTTATTTTTTAAACAATCAGCTTTCTAGCATTTAGAAAAATTTACATGAAACTACATGACCAGGCTTGGTTTGCCTCAAATTCCTAAATTAGTCCACTGGCGAGAATCCCATCATTAATTAGCATTAAATGAAGACTGTCCTAGGCGAGCTGTAGCATTTTCACAAAACTGCTGTCACAAATGGCGACCTAGGAAATGCCTTGGTCTAAATAGGTCCAAATGTGGCTAATTCATTAATTTTTATTCCCAAAATGCAAAAAAAGCCTGTAAAAATCACATTTTTTCAATTTTCTAAAAAAAAGACTCCAAAGTTGCGAAAAACTTGTGTAAATTTTTTATTTATACATGACATATATTAAAGTTATCCTTAAAATAATCCTTACTTTCAACTTGATTTTGGTCCTTGTTATACTCACTCATTTGCCCTTTTGAGCTATCCATAAAGTTCACCAATTTGAATATCACTCCTTCAAAGTAAAGGTGAACCCTGAAAGAGGTTACCATAGTTTCTTTTTAAATCGTACTATAGTCTATTCAGGTTATGACTATCACATAGATGAAGAGCCTACTTAGATAAGGGGTTAACTAGATTAGGGCCTACCTACTTCCTTACATACATATGGGCTACCTATCTAAAATGGACTACCTATTTCCTCACCTACCCGAGTAGGATAAAGGTGATGCAAGGCCTACATGGGGGCAATACATAGGGCATATTTAAAAGCCTATTTAAAATATTACCTAGAAATTACCTTATTTAGAGTCTTCCTAGGTCCTACCAAGGGGCATACCTAGCTTAGAGGATACCCAAGGGGTATTTTGAAGGTTATATAAAGCCTACATAAAAGGCTATAAAAAATGTCTTATGTTGGAAATATCTAAGGGCTATTTTGAAAGGCTACCCAAGTAACTTAAAGGGTTACTCAAGTACTAGACCAATTAGGGGCCTAACTAGGTTATGGGCTATTTAAGTTATGTAGTTTTTAAAGTAGTCTTTAGATATTCCATAACTTAAATAGATCCTTAAGTGTCTCCCTGAATAGTCATTAGGTAACCCATTAGATAAACCCAAAATAACTTCCCTAAATATCCCATAGGTATCCATAACCTAGGTAGGCAATTAAATTTTTCCTTATATAATCCCTGCGTAGCCTTATTTTCATTGTCATCCTCAATTTCATTGTAACTAAGGATTTTGATTTTGAGTTTTCCTAACTTTGCAGATAACTTTGTTATACATTTATGAAACAAACAGCTATTTTCCAAAACCCAAAATTCAAAAAATTGAGTTTTATGTTATAATATATAATCTCAATTATGATCATAGTTAACATTATGAAACCAAGTTGGGGCACCCTGACTCATTGACAACTTTCCAATGATACCCAGAACATGACACAAGCTATGTCATCTGGGAGATGTCAACATGTGAACCTATTGGCGGGAACCCGGGTTTCCAAACGGGACCTGGGTCTCTCAAAAGATCTATATCTCCGCATGACGCGCTCCCAAGTCACGGGGTGAAACCCACTTGAGGGTCTCACAAAGGCAAGTTGCGGAATTGAGACTTGGTAACACGCTCCCGGCTTCCAACTCTAGAAAGGGGTAGAGGGTCGAGTTGGGAGCCCCGGGATTAGACTAGAAAGAGGTCTTAGTTGATCAAGCTAGAATCTACACAAAAACAAACCACCCGAGTGGTTAGTTCACATTCCGGGACACCCTTGGGTGTTGAGACAAGCCACGGGCACTTTGGACCACAAGACTCACCACGGCCCGGACTCGGGGGATGCCACCACCATCCCCCATATAGTATACTCTGCGACGCTCCGCCGCACCTACATCCAAGTGGCACAAATTCCCGGTCCCGAAATGGAGTCCCGATGGAGTCCCGAAATTATCTCAGCGGGACTCCTGGAACTTTGAACCGCCATAACTCTCGACTGCGGACTTGGATCGTGACGAGGTCTGAACCGAAGTTGTAGCCCTCGTCGAGATCTTTCCAACGCCATGTCGCACGCTCAGATCGAATTTCGGGAAGGCATCGATTCTCGACTTTTAGTGGTCGGGAGTCAAACTGGGGCCTTTCT
>Ga0209208_10000833_pt1 | contig 41841 bp, 36 predicted proteins | sample S1TSphfallax_3_FD_187694 | JGI IMG/M metagenome (GOLD analysis project Ga0209208, IMG submission 187694) | Host-associated microbial communities from peat moss isolated from Minnesota, USA - S1T2_Fd - Sphagnum fallax MG (SPAdes) (version 2) | ecosystem: Host-associated > Plants > Peat moss >... | reverse complement strand
TTACTTTTTTTTTGGTTTATGTTTGTTTCATGTTTTTATTTTTTCTATTCTTATTTTGTCTATCTTCATTTTTTTCTATTTTTATGTATTTATTTATTTATTTAGTTTCTATTTTCTTTTTCAAAAAGATTCTAGTTTTTTAAATATGTTCTATAATGAAAACAATTTTTTTTTAAATTTGTATTTTTGTTTGATTAGATGCAGGTCCCCCGATTTTCCCCAAGGATTTCTTTAATAGAAATGGCACCTCGCGCGACCTTTGGCAGTGACTGTCCTGGCCGCCTTGTCCTGTCTTGTTTGTCACCAGCTCCACAAGGAACGAACAATGACTGAAAGAATCTTCCAGGCACTGCCCACATAGACAGACACCACTGTTGCTTTAATATATATATATATATATATAATTGTTCCAGGTGATTTGGTATTAGTGGTCCCTCACCTATTTGCTATCCTGCTTTTAGTTTTATGGGTGGGGTTACAAAAGAGTAAATAATTAAAACTTGGATGCGAAAATTATTTTTGTAAGGTCACATACGGAGCACAGCTGGAGATTCTTGTAAGGCATTACCGGGCACTAGGACAGCATTGGTGGAAGTAATCAAGGGCTGCCTTGATTATCAAGCCAACAATCCCTGGAAATCCACAAATTTACGCTTTCTTTTTTTTTTGGTCCTCACTTCACTTCTGTCACGAGTCCTAAACGTTTGTGATGAGGCACTGCAAAAGAATCTCTTATTTGATGTTCATAATACTTTTTAAAAAATGTGAACCCACCACTTTATCACTTTTCTTACTTCAAGTGAAGGCCAATGAGTAGGCTTAGCACATACACTAAGGGGGCTTAGATTTGTTTTTCCTTTTGGGTTTTTTGGGAGGAGGTTAAGTGGAATTTAATTTAATTTAATTTTTTTTTGGGGGGGGTCTCATCCCATTGTGTTTCCATCATGTTCCAAAGAGGGTTTTCAATAGTTTCCTCAAGTGTTCCCCAAGACACACTCAATTTTATCCCACATTGTTTGGCCCCAGTTCAACTTCCATGGATGTAAAGTGTAATGGAAATTTTAAGTGGGACGTATATCTAGGCTTCTATGTTGAGGATGCCTGATGTACTAGAAAAAGTGTTGAAGGGCCAATCAATGTGGCTCCATATTATTTTAATTTTTCTTTGGGCGCACTCCTATTTCTTAGATGAATACCACCAATTCATCAAAAAAGTCTATTAAACAGTAGCCTAAGATTGCCAAGTATCCTAAGCCTTTTTTTTGTTGTGAAATTTCACAAAGTATTTCACCACTTTGCGACAAAAAAAAAAAATTAAAAAAATTGAAATCACCATATTTAGATCATATGTTCTTGCATGTCACCAATATATAGTGGGGGACCTTCCCAAAAAACTTCTACTTTTCTCATTGACTTGTAGCCAAATTCAATTAATCCCTCTAGTGACCATTGGCAATCCACCACCTACTTCACAAAATTGAAAGAAAAAACCCTCATGCTCATCTGAAAAAACAACTTTTGGAATTTCCATGGGATGACCTTTGGATGCACCCAAAAGGGCCTTGAGGCCTCTTAGAATTTATTAATGATTTCTTGTCCACTCTAATTTGGTGCAAAGAGACCCTTTCAAAAGTTTGCCAAGTTGGCATCAAATGAATGGATAGAGAGTCAGGGATTTTTGGGTCAATTTTTGTGATATTTAAAGAATTGAAAAAAAATCCAAAAAAAAATTCTAAATTAGTTGAATTACACTTTAAAGAAAATCGTCTCAAAAAATTCTCAACATTTTTGGTGAAAAAAACCACAACTTCTTTTCCCAAAACATCAATGGGTAGAGTAACCTCCATAATCTCTCTCCCCCCTAAATAAACCATAATACGGGTAAAATAACCATAATTTCATTTTTTTATTATTGCTATTGTTACTGAGTTGAGATTTTAATGAGTAATTTCAAATTACTGAACAAATTGCTAACAAATTATTAACAAATCAATTAACAAATAACTAACAATTTGGTTAACAAATTACTGACAAATGGGTTAACAAATAACTAACGAATTCGTAACAAGTTACTAATGCGTCAACTTCAGCCACGTTAAGGAACAGTAAAGCTTCTGCGTGCGAGAGAGAGAGGGAGAGAGCGCGAGAGCTGGTGGAGTTGGTGCGTGGGTGAAGGAGGAGCTCGGGAAGCAGCCTTGTGGCGGCGTCATGGATTCGGCGACGACGACTGGGAGGCTTCCACTGCATCATGATGGAGGAGACAGTGGGCAGGGGGCGGTGGAGGAGGAGGAAGAAGAGCAGCAGCACCAACAACAATATAATTTAGCAGCGACTTCATTACTTGGAACTGATCCCGTAATCAACGGGTCCAGCAGATTGGAAGGTAACGTGTCCAAATTGGACACTCTGAAGTAGCTCCTCCTGGTGTCCTTTGGTTGTCTGGGATTTGATTGAACGGTTTTAAGATTTTTTCCAACAGCTTAAAATTTCTACTCAGAAACCAATATCGAGATCAGTTTCATGTCTTGGAAATTAGAGAAGGCGGGACGTTTGGGCGCCAGTTTGATGGATTGGGTCTTCTTCTTCTTCACAAAAAAGAAATAACAAGTGGGTTGGTGGTTTTTGCTTCTTTTTTTTTTAAGGGTGGGTAGCAGATGAGCACCAGCACAACAGGCGAGTAGAACAAGGTGGTGGTGGTGGTGCAATGGGCAGCTGGACTATAAGTAGTGCTCATGGAGTATGGGGTAGGATATGGTTGGAGGTGAGGAAGCAGTGTGTGATAGCAGGACCCATGGTGTGTACTAACTTGCTGCAATACAGTATCACCATTGTGTCCATCATCTATGTGGGTCATCTGGGAGAACTGGAGCTCTCCAGTGCTTCCATAGCTACGTCTTTTGCAAGTGTCACGGGCTACACTCTACTGGTAAAACTTTTGCTCGCCCCCCCGCCCAGCCTCCCCACTTTGTGATCCAGACTCCAAAACCTACTACTGTTGCAGGCTGGCTTATGAATCTATCTCCAATATTATTGTTTCCTGAGGGTTCAATTATCTTCCTGAAGGGAGGAGGGTTTTGGGAGATACCTATGCTTGATTGTTTGCTTGAACTCTGCCAGATTCTTTTGTGGTGCTAGAACAATTGTATACTTGTATTATAAACTCTATCAAGACTTTGCAATGGATGATGTTTGTAGGGTTGAAGAAACCTTGATCAACAATTGTTTGTGTTGATGATCTTGTTGCACAGTTGGGCATGGGAAGTGGGTTGGAGACGCTATGTGGGCAAGCATATGGAGCACATCAGTATGAATCAGTGGGAGTTTATTTGCAAGCGGCTATATTTTGCATGCTCCTGGTGTGCATTCCAGTTGCGGTATTGTGGTTCAATATGGAGTCTTTACTCCTGCTTATGGGTCAAGACCGCGAGATTTCTGCAATGGCAGGGATGTATTTTGGGTGGCTTGTGCCTTCTTTGTTTGGAGTGGCGATGCTTCATCCTCTTCTCAAGTTTCTCCAGTCACAGAGCGTGGTTTTGCCCATGATGTTGTGCTCCTTGTTTGCATTTTTGTTTCATATTGTGCTCTGTTACATTCTCATCTACACATTAGACGCGGGTTTCATTGGTGCTGCCCTGGCAACTACCATCTCCTACTGGCTAAATGCAATACTCCTGATGCTTTATGTCAAGTTTTCTGTCATCTGCAAGAAGACATGGAGGGGCTTGTCCACCGAGACTTTTTCAGCTGTGAAGCCCTTTATGAAGCTTGCTATCCCTTCAGCATTCATGATTTGGTATAAGCAAATCTTCCAGATTATTATCATGTGAACACATCATTCCAGGGATGTTCAAGGGTGTCAGATACAGGGAATTCATATTGTGATCAATTGCGTCGATAATCGTTTCCAAATGATGATATCTACAAACAGAAAATGTCACTCTTGCTTGTAAAAGTGGGCTGAGGGTAATGCTCATGTTGCTGGTGGGCAGCCTGGAGTACTGGTCATTTGAGTTATTGGTGCTGCTGTCAGGCCTACTTCCCAACCCAAAGATTGAGCTCTCAGTGCTCTCCATTTGGTATGACATTTGCCTCTCATGATCTGCATTCTCGAGGATGCCATTGCAAGCACAAAAGGGCTGAGTAATTATGAAGCTACTGTCTCCTCAGAATAGTTGCTTCATAAGTTCTCTTTTCTGCTTGTACTATCTGGACACACCCATTGTGGCTAATGTTGATCTCCTTTCTTGTTCTGTTTCACACAGTCTGAATACAGCAGCGTTAGCCTACATGATACCCTTTGGGGTCAGTGCGGCAGTAAGGTAGGTCACTTAATACTTTTGTTTGTTCCAGAAAACTGTACTATTCTGAACTCACAACTTATGAAGTTGTTGTATCTTACATTTTGGGTGGGTTGTCTTTGTTGAGGTTCTCACAACTGATTTATTTCCTTTGGCATCGGTGTGCAGTACACGTGTATCAAATGAGCTCGGAGCAGGTCAGCCAGATGTTGCCAAGTTTTCAGTGAAAATTGGTTTAGGACTTTCGTCCATCCAGGCTTTGATCATTGCCAGCACTCAGCTCATCCTACGGAACTTGTGGGGCAACATTTTCAGCAGCTCAGATGAGGTGGTGGACTATGTTGCCAAGATGATGCCCTTGCTTGCAATCACATCATTCATGGATGGTATTCAAGGTGTTCTTTCAGGTATGACAAGTAACCTTTTTTGACCAAAGTAGTAGTATCTGTCAAGAAAACTGACGTGATATGTATGTGCACTGCCAGTCAAGAAATTCTGAGATTTTTTTTGGGATCATTGCAGGAGTAGCTAGGGGATGTGGATGGCAAGAGTATGCAGCATATGCAAACTTGGGAGCGTTTTACTGCATTGGCATGCCAACTGCTGTCATTCTTGCATTTGTGTTTCATCTCAATGGCTGGGTTTGTACCTTCTTGATGAAATCCAATCACCACATATTGAATTGCTGAAGTTGCTTCAAGAATCCAACGTTTTTTCTGATAATGTAGAACAGGTGTAGCTTTAAAGAACTTGAGGAATAATTGTTTTCCCAACACGTAGCCACAGTACAGTTTACATTGAAAGAAGGGATGGAAAGCTATGGGCACCTTGTCTAAGTTGTGCAGCAGGAAACTTTTGATGGGTAATTCGACATCTGGGGCATCTTGCAGGGTCTCTGGTTAGGTCTGGCCTGTGGTCTGTTCGTACAGATGAGCTCCCTTTTCATCATGACTATTCGCACAGATTGGGCAAAGCAAGTAAGGCTAGGTTATTTTAGGATCTCTTACTTCTGTATTTTACAGCAACATTTTGTTGGAGGAATTGCTTCCAGCCAACAACAATCCTCAGAATTGATGTAACTTTCATAGAATGGTTTTTGATCCCTTTTGCATATTTTGTTCATGATTTATCTCCTGGATGCAGTTTTTTCTTATCAAGAATGACACAAGTTTTTGTTGTGTGTTTTTGCTTTAATCTTGTTTCATTGACATGGCAGGCTGATTACGCAAAGGGTCGTCTTGACAACTCATCACTCAAACATTTGCTGATAACATCAGCAGATCCAGCTGAGGTTTGATAGTGTAAAAAAATTGTCCCCAACATTTTCTCATCTCATAACTCCAGCATGTGCAAATTCACGGTGAATTTTTGCATTATGTGCAACAGCATGCAAACTTGTACTGTTCTGCTCTTATATTGCAAACTTGTGGAATTGTGGGGGAAGAGTTCCACTTTGGGTGTGTTAGAAGTGTAGCACCCTGCTCTTAAGGACCTTGCTTTGTACTTTGTATCACAATCTTCAGTTTTCTACTGCACACACTTGTGAGCTAATTTTACACTGGTCTAGAATTTTAGCTCCATGCTAGCACACTATTCCTGGCCTGGTTGTCTTATCAGCATTACATAATTTCAGCTCATTATTTCGTAGATGATTGTAAACTAACCAAGGGAGGTCTCTCTATGTGTAGCCATAGAGTGGCAGATTCTCTTCCAATTGATATCTCATTTTCAAACATGAATCAAGAGTGTGTGTGTGTGTGTGTGTGTGGACCTGAAGCTCCCTGTCGATTTCCTTCAGTTTGTATGGAGAAATTCTGCAGTGAGAAAAGTTTACTTGGATTTGGACAGTCTGCAACTCCTTCATAACAGATGATGGAATTGTCAATTAGATTAGCGTTGGTCTTCTCATGGAGCTAGGTACGGCACTAAGGTTTCTCATCTTGACTTCCCATCTTGTGAGGTTTCCTTTTCTGATTCTTGTCTGCAAGAAAGAAGCTTGATTCTGCAGAATCCAGTAAAGCCACAAGCTGATTGCAGGTTTGCTTTCACTTAAAACACTCCCAATCCAGGGTATCTAGCTCCAGTTGTCAAGTTTTTCTACTTGGTGCACAGTAAGTCTGGACTAGGTAGTTGCCACACATTGGAGGCTTGGCTGTAAATGGTATGTACATGATAGTGGTGTGCACCTTCTATCTCTATAAGACTCTGAAACAATAGACTGTGAAACCCATTCTTGTGTTGACCTAATCTCTTCAAGACAATCTAAGAATCTTGGGAAAAGAGAATTCTTCTTGCAACTTTGAAAGGTACAAGATCTAAAGATGTGGTTGACGAGGCATGATCTTATGGTGTCCACTCTTACTTCTGACTGTCATAGAATTGAACACATACTTTCATGCTGTATTGACCAATTTTGATTGCATGTTCTGCTTTGTATCAACCTTAGATTTAGATGGTGCAGCTGAGAGTGTTATTTCTGCCAGTTATGGCATGTGTAGATGGCTCATATGACACTGTGGGTTAAAATCTCTCACCATACTTCAACTGGCAATTTATTTGAAGGTGCAGTTGAATTTGTAGGTTTTCTTTGAAGTACTGAGCATTGTTCCTCTTGCTGTGTACAATGTCAGTCTTTCAATTCTGCAACTATCTGTTAGACTTGGAGTTTGTGGCAGTGAATGGTGGTCAAAGTACTGGAAGGGAAGCAGTGAGGAATGACCAACAATACAAAGATGTGGTGTGCCTACCACTCCCTTACTGCCTACCACTGGCAAGGTATGCACCATAAGCTATGCCTCATCTTTTTGTAGATGCTGCAAAACATTCTTCAAATTGATGTCAGCACTGTTGAGAAAATTCTTCTGTGCACATTTACAGCAGCATTGGCCCTCATGCAACCTGATGGAATGGGGCTTACATGAGGGAGCAGCACACTATCATTTCCCATGTGGAAGATCTTGCCTGGAGAAAGGTACCTTGTTAGGAAGACATTTGTTGAGGCAGAAACAAATTGACAGTGGCATTTGGGAGAGTGCCAATCCTTTCGGGCTCAGTTGTTGGGTCTTTGATCAAAGTATCTCCTTGAGTGGTAAGCCACTCCCTTCTTCTGCTTCTAATTTTAGGAGTTAGTGTTGCTAAAAGTTCTTGAGCTAATCTTATACCATCTCTCTTAGGGCTTGAAGAATGAGATAGCTGGTTAGTCTGAAGAAGGAAGGACCTTGAGTAACTCTGAACTGCAAAGAGGATATCAGATCAACAGTGGTATTGCCCTGTGAGGATGAAGCTCTTCAATTCAGGAAAATTTCCAAAGTTAACACAGGATGGTGGCAGCACTGGGCAATGACTTGCACTTCTTGAAAATCCTGCTACTGAAGGTGAGGAATTTGAATCCAAAAGCAGGTGCAAAAGCTGTGCACTTTGATAGTTGCTAAAATTGAGAGCAACTTCAAAAGCATCATAGATACATTCCAGAAAAAAAATCTCAATAACTATTCAGATCAACATTGGGAAAGTGTCCATGCAGAAGAATCAGACAAACTGTCTTTGGAAATCCCTTACTGTTTCACCTCCTTGATGTGGTACTAAGCTTTAGAGGTTTGGCAAGGGATGGTTGGCACATCTGGTTGAGGAACATAACCTCTGGAACCCCCTTGTCAAGGATACTGTCCTCAGTGAGTCCGTGCTCAATACTGGATCTGGGTGGTTGAGCCCAATCCTCCACAGATGCAGAGACACCAGGTGTTGAATGGTGGTTGGATTGCATTGCCAGACCTTTCCTTGCTCACAAAACTACTGCAAGCACACTATCTGGAAGCAGGTCCAGCAAATCCTAAGGGTTCACAGATCAGGTTCTGCCAGAACTGAGCTTCTTAGAAGAGTTCGTAGTGATAGTGTGTGATAGCCAAGGAGTACCAAGAACAGATGGGAAAGAAATGTGCCAACAAAACGTGTGCAGACAGCAATTGAGACACGTTTTGGGGTGCCATCCACTGAGGTTGAACCTGATCATCAGACTTTGTGGAGCACACTATGATTTGAAGGCTGGCAAAGCTTTGCTATGCCTGGTTTGTGCCTCCTGCCTTGTATGCTTCACCTCTTGCCTCCATATTGCTTCATGATGTCACATACAGATTTCAAACTGAAAACACCCCAAAAGGATGGAACTTGCTCATCAGACAGTCTCTGTTGATTTATTTTCTGTGTGCTCCATGGGAGCCCGAGGTTGTCAACAGTTTCCATGAATAAAAAACTAGGATTAGCGAGCCTGAATATTTGGATTTGATGACAGACCTGTGAGCGAGTGAGACCACCACTGTTTTTTATCTGAATTTGCTCTGAAAGGAGAACATTGCAGACACATGATGTGCCCTCAAGTGTATTCAATTCTCAAACAACATACATGTCAATTAACGTATTCCTGCTCAAATTGCAGGTCACAGGTCAAGGGGTGCATTGGGAAAGATACACTTGGGCTGTTAGGGCTTACAAAGAGCATGGGATCAGATGATGTGAGGAAAGCTGCAGAAATATCCTAACCAAATGAAGGCTGATTTCCTTATAAAGAAACTGCAGGCCCATGTGAAGATGGCACATACACGGACATCATTCTCTCAGCCTGCTTCTGGTGTAACACAAATATGACTTACAAACAATTCGGTCTTGGTTTGGCAGGACCATATGTTGTTGCAATTGTTGCTGCACTCTGTGTTGATGCAATTGAAAGCGATTAGAACTCCAGATCAATCTCACTAATCTCGCTGTCGGCGAATGTGCAACAGGTCTCGGAGATGAATGCGATCATATTGCACTTCCATCTTTTGGAGCTCTTCTACAATAGTGTCAAAAGGCGGCCTTTCTTTAGAGTTTCTTGACCAGCACCTCTGAATCAATTCCTGCATACCTAGAGGATAGGTCTTGGCTTTCATCTCTGGCCGACGATCTTCATCAGCCACAAGCTGTGCTGCATCATAGGCTGCCTCTTCTTCAAAAGGAGCAGCACCCTCAAACATCTCATACAGAACCATGGCAAATGAGAACACATCAACACTCTTATCATATTGCTCATGCAGAAAAACCTCAGGCGCCATGTACCTGTAGCTCCCTGTCTCCCCTGTCATCTTATACACATCACACAGATGATTTACCTTGATGAGCTTGCTGAGACCAAAGTCCCCAACCTTGAGCTCATGGGCTTCATCGAGAATGACATTGCGTGGTTTCAGATCTCGATGGATTATTGCATTTGGACCATTGTGCAAGTAACACATGCCTCTTGCTATATCCAGAGAGTATTTCACAATGAGAGGAGCAGGCAAGGCTTCTTTCTTCCTCGATAATAGCTCATACAAGTCTCCCCCTGCAAGATACTCCGTGATTAGCATCAAAGGAGGCTGCCTCGTCACAGCTCCAAGAAACTGAACAATGTTAGGATGTCTGAGCTTGACCAGCAACTCTACTTCTTGTCTGAAATCGTTCACCACCATTCTATCATTCGACAATGAGGGTCGAATCGTTTTCACGGCCACCGGTGTCCCTCTCCAGATCGCTTTTCGGATCTCGCCGAACGAGCCTTTGCCGATGAGCTCACTGTTTTCGAGGTCGATTTCGGAAGGCGAAATCTCCCAGTCCACGCGTTGCGGTAATGGCGGAGTGAGGGGGAGATTCACTTCATGACCCTCAACAGCTTCTCCCCCATTCTCCTCCAGCAATCTCACCATCTCCGCATGTCCCTCACTCTGGGCATCACCACAAGGAGACGATCCCCACCGATCTAGAGCATTGATGGAAGCACCTTCTGCTAAAAGGAGTTTCGCAACGGCTCGATGGTCACGAGTTGCCGCGATGTGAAGCGGCGTACGCTTGTCGTAGTCTGCCGCATTCACCAATGTCTTGTCCTCCTTCAAGAGCTTCCGCAGACTCCCCACATCCCCATTTCGCACCGCCCAGTGCAGCTGCGACACTTGTGCTCTGTCCGCCATAGCTTCTCTGCTACGTCCTCCCTTGCATCATGGCTTCAAAGTCCAGACTCTTCACTCTCGTTGTGCACCCGAGCCACAGCGATCGCACTTCTTCACAGCTCATGCAGCACCGGCAGCTTTTCCCCCACTGTATGTGGGCTTCCCAGTTCACCGTAAATGGACCGCGTAGCGTGACAAAGAAATCATCAAGGAGTCTACTTACGGGAGCTTCTGCCAACCAGTACCCGCGTCCCCGGGTAACAAGCGCTAGGGCAGACTTTTCGGCCCCAGTAAAGTGTCCGTCGGTGGGGATTCGGGAAGATTCGTTGGCCCGGTTGTGGCTGGTGAAACAGGTCGGTACTGTCGGTCCGGGTTTAACCCCGGGTCGACCTTGAGACACGTCTGAATCCGCGTCTGGTTATTACGCATCGAGTATCCCCTGGGGACAGGTTCGTTGGTTCTCCCGCCCCGGTTGTAAAGTGCTGAATGGGAGACTAGTCCTGTCGGTCCGCGTTAAGTGTTGAGTCCAGACCCGGGTCCACCTTGAGGGACATACGTGCAACCACGCGTCTCACTAAACATCCAATATTCCTTGGGGCCTTTCTCTAGTCAGTTGAATCTTGGATGTTCCAATTGAATGCGACTACTTTTAGGGTGGATTCAAATCAACATGAGGATGAAATTGCTACATGATTTTATATGAATGGATGAAATTGGGAATATCACATGGATGAAAATGTGAATGCATCTGACCACATGATTGTAATCGGAGATATGGACAAACTGGCCTCTTTTGCTGGCCCATCACCAACAGATACTTCTAAGCTTCTTAAGTGTATTTACAACACACCTCCCTAGAAAGGTGGGGCATTTTTGAAAGGGAATCTTCGGTCACTCCTTCCATAGGCGGTCGTGTCGTTTCCAAATGAGCTCGACTTTGTTTTGCTTTTATTTATTTTTGTTTTGGGGACACCAAGTAGTGGCTATCATGAGCAAAAGCCTCTTTCAAGAAGGACAAAAAGACAACCCCTGTAAATAAAAATCAATAAAAATCAAGGATGAGAACCCATCCATCAAAAGTACAAGGCAAATTAGAACACAAGTAGACACAACCCAAAAAAAAGAAAAGCAAACAATAACAAAAATCAGCTAAAGACCCTATGCAAAGAGCACTCGTGGCTATGAAATGATAATCAATAATGACAAAGAAGACCTAAGACAAAAGAGTTGTCATCTGTCACAAATCAGCTAGTGATAGAAGTTCATTAACTATGATGTTTGGAACATATGAAGAACTCTAACCAAGTGTAGCAGCTCGCTCAAAAATTGGTATGGTTTGTGCATGTTACAATGCTATGGACATGTGATGTCAATAAAAAGAAATAAACATCGAGAGGATTAAATAAAACCATGATAGTGGTCTGTGCACAAGTGATCAAAAATGAATCAAAACAAAAACGAAAACATCCATACGTCTCAATAGCAAGGGGAATGAAATTATCGCTTGCTGTTCGCTCAACATATGATTGTGTCTTTTCTTAAACAGCCACCATCGTTGCATTTGTCATCATTGTCAATATTCGTTGCATCATATGTGTGTGAGTTGGGCCAACAATGATGATGTCCATCAAGGTTTGAAAGCCATTTCTAATGATAATGATATCCACTCATCATCAAGTGTGGAGAGGGAAAAGGTGGAAAACCTCTCTCTGAACATGTGATGCACTCTCCAAAACAATAGTTACGACAATATCTCGAAATGTATCGTGAACTACTGCACACTCACTCCTACAAGGGCACCAAAGCAATGGGTATTTAAATCGTCAATGGTATGACCACACTTACATCAAGAAGATAGGCAACTATAGGATGTGGCAAGCCAAGACGAATAAGTCGTGTTGTAAAGAAATGGGTTGAGGATAAACAAAATGCAAGTGTGGTAGGACGAGTTAATAACCAAGCACTTGCCCCTAGACCCACAAAGACATAGTCCAATGGTGAAAGTAGCAAACTTAGTATCAAACACAACCCCCAACTTATTGTTACATTTGTGTGAACAATGAATTGGGGGTTGCACTTGATAAAGCACATTGCAAATTATTACAAGTTTGGTTCACTTCAAGAGATCCATAGAACCAATAATTCAAAATATCTACCTCTAACTATAACTAGCAAGGTAACAATATTTAATTATTAATTATTACAAAAATAAAAATAAATGCTTACAAAGGTCAATTTTGTACTTAATACATGGTTAATCAATAACTCAAAATATGTCTTTATGGCTATAGATATCTCTAAGTGAATTTATACTGAGCATTCCATTGGAAAGGAATAAAAAAACTATAACTAACAAGATAATTAATAATTAATCAATTAACATTTATAGAAACATTAACTTAATATTTACAAAGGTCATATATATATTTAATATATAATTAATAGGTATGCACATTATATATAACCTATATAGGTAGGCTAGTAGGTTTTTAGGTAGACTAAATATACCTAGCTTACCTAAGTAGGTTATATATAACATACATAGCTTTAATATACCTAGGTGTATTAACTAGGTATCATATACTTCTATTTACCAAATATATTAAATATGTGTAGCTTGGTTATACATACCTAGCATATTATGTGCATAGGTAGGCACAAGTATACCTAATATACCTTGTATATGCATATCAATCAATGCAAATTTTGAATTTCCCATTTTTCTTAAGCACCACCACAATTATAAACAACCATGTTGGGCATCCTCCACATGTTCAATCAAACTTACAACTAACAATTTATCCAAGTCATGTTTGACAATGGTTAAATAGTTTGGGTTCATCCTATGTTGAATTTGATGAGTTGGTGGATTGGTGGTATCTAATACAATGTGGTGTTGAGCTATGTGTCTAGTGGAATCCCCCCCTGGATCTTTATAGCTCCATACAAAAACATCCTTGAATACATTTTCAGCCTATAAACAACTAGAAAATCTTCTAAATCAACATTGATTTTTGAGTATTGAGGATCTTCTTTTGTCCCCATATTCATTTTCCTAATTTGAACCTCTTTTAACAATGTCCAACTAGTAATTTTGAGGGTCTACACATGTACATGTGCATGTGATTCATCCACTTCCATGGATCCTTCCTAATGATTGTAAAATTGTCTAGGTATGGAACATTTGAAAGTTCATTGAATTGTTGAGATGATATATCATCTCTTCCATCCAAATTTGATTCGTCCATTTTGTTATTTGTGCACAAAGTGCTGAACTAATCAACTTTGATTTTTGGGAATCTCTTGGTAATTGTAAGAGCTCCTTTGGTAATCCTTATGGTAATGTGATTGTCTTGATGGAAAATAAGTCCAATTTAATAACAAAAATGTTTTTTTCCTCCTCATTCATAATGCCTTCCACAAGCTCATAACACATTAGGACTTTTGATCATTTGATCTTATTGTTGAGTTTCTTAGTGACAACCATTGTTTTTATTATACCATTATCTTCAATGGTTACTAGGTTTGTGCCCCAATTGTGAAATTTTTTGGCATCTTCCAAGGATGCTTTGCACAACAACATTGAATAAGTTGCATCCAACATGTTATTCTTTGTGATAGTGAATGCAATTGTATATATGGGATACCATGAATGGAAATCTTGATATCTTTGGTCAAACCCACATGTTTGGCGGTGGTCTGATTGTATGGTGTTGGTTTTGGTAATGGTAAGTATAACTTATGTCTCAATTCATTTGTCATGATATTGACATTGGAACCTCCATCCAACAAAACATTTTCCATTAAGTTTTGGACCAAGCAATGGAGGTTCCAATGTTAATATTTGGATCAGAATGATGTCCATTTGATGGTTTATCTATGCAACTATGACAACAATATATGATTTTTGTCATTATAGGTAATTTGTAGACAATTGTTTGGTGGATTTCATCTTGACATTTAAATATTGTTTAAGATTTAGAACCAACTTAAGCAATTGCCCCAATGTTAAAATGTATTTAGTGTCCAACACCTATTTCGTAATGTCTTCAAAAACTTCTACTAAAGATACCTTCAACCTCTATAGATTTTGTTGATACACATGATTCTTGAAGTCACTAAAGGTGTTTCTTTTATTATTGATGGGTTGTTGGTAATTCACCTTGTTTAACTTGAAGATTGGAGGATGTTGCACGAAAGAAATATGAAGGTGGATTCCCCTTTACATTTCTACAATGGCCAAACCACAAATGATTTTTTTCAATTGCTCCTCCTTAGCCCAATTTATAGGTCCTTTGTCCTTTGTAGGTTCATTGTCTATGAACACAACTTCTTCAACCGCCTAATTTATGATGGCAATCATGCAAACCATGTCAACTACAACTTTTGGTTTATTTCCTCTTCTATAGGTTTTTTTTCATTCTTTGATTTAAAAGGTTTTTCCTTGAATAAAACACATGTTATTATTGTTTTGGGATAATCTAAGGCTTTGTGATCTAGTTGGGTACAAATGTAACATATTTCTTTTGTGTGTAATGTTGCTATGATTGTTGCCTTGTCCACTATCACCTCCTTGCTGAACTAACACCTTGTTTACTACCACAACTCCTTTGTTTAGAAGTTGGTCATTGGGATTATTGGGGTTGTAATGAAAGTTTTTAATGTTGCATCAAGTATGTTTATAGATGTTTCAATACTCATTGTTTTGTTTTTTTACCAACCATCATTAATAAAATTCTTCTCATATGCAATTGGTCATTTTTAACTTGTGTGCAATTAGTTGTTGTTTACAATCAGATCAATCATGCTTGCAACTAACATGAAATTAATGGTGTAAAAAAATGGAAATGTGTCATAAAAGTAATGGCATAAATTAATAAATATTTAAATACTAGAGGTATAATGCTTATATATATATCATTGTATGATATTATACTATTATATATGCATACACCTAACTCATGTTAATATCCCTAATAAACATATGCTATTATATTTACCTAGTGCTAGTACACTACATTAGCCACCTTGTGCCCTACTTACTACAATACTAATAACAATAAGAATTATTAGTATCAATAATAATAATAAATATTATCTAATCTACTTTTATTATTGTTATTGTTGTTTATTATTGTATGAAGATTAATAATAATAATAATAATAATAATCTATTAACTATTATTATTTATCATATTTAATATTTTTAATGTGTAAATTATGTTGGTAATCAACATTGCAACTAGGATGCAAGTAAAATATTTATTCAATATTGTTTGTTCTACTTTTCAAATTCGTAAAGTATATAATTAGGTGCACTAGAAATATTAAAAAATAAGTGGCATTTGGGATGAACCAATAAAAGAAGTTTGGCTTTAAAGGTTAAATGCAAAATAAAATAAGATCATTTCAACTTACCTACCTACCTAGCTATTCCCACCTACATATCTAACTAGGCTTAGTTACTTAGGTACCTACCTTAAGCCTCTTATTTACCTATTTAGGCCTACCTACCTACCTAAGGCTATATACCTAGGTAGTTATTTACCTATCTAAGTGTCACATGTCGACATCCTATTTAAGTGCCATGTGAATTGATATCTTACCTAAGTGCCACATGTCACCCTCCTATGTTATATTCTAGATTAAATATGATTAAATAATTAATTATCAAAATAAATTTAAAATTACAACATCTTATGAAATAATTAGCCAAAACCATTGTAAACATGTGTTACAATACAAAATGGGTTCATTTTAGTTTCATGTAGTTGCATTTCATGTATGTAATTAACCTTCCATCAATACAACAAATGAAAGTGTAGAATGATATCATATATACATTTTAGATCACATGCAACTAGAAATTGTGTGCAACTTATCTTAAGCAATTATAACAATTTTCAATTATGTTTGCTATTTGCAATTGAAAATCAGTTGCAAATGATAGTTGAAAAATGTTGATCTTCTACTAATGCATCTTTTGTTTCCTATTGTCCTTGGTCCAACTACCAAGGGAAATTCTAATAACAATATATGTTCATCAATATCAATTATGTTTTCCACACAAATGATGATAATAATTTTGGTTTTCAATCAATGTGTTTTTCTTCATGCCAACAGTAGCCATTTTCAAGTGTAATTCAAACCAACTTTGAAAAAAATAATCAACAAGTCATCACCAATTTTATGTTGCATGTAATTGGTCATCATCCTTTCATAACAAACCTCCACTTCTTGTGTAGGCTCTTGTTTGAATCCTTCAACATCATGTAAACTCGTTCATCATTTTAAATTATTTAGTATCTCCTATAAAATGATTTTGCAAGGTCATCAAAAGTGCATCCTAGGTGAATTTGCACAAAATTTTCACCCCCATTTTAAAATTGCATCCTTCAATGTAAACCAAAATATTTTTACAATGTCATCATTATTTGTCTCACCAATGGCCTTGATTGACTTTTTGAAAATTCTAATATGTGCATTTAAATCAAAATTTCACACACATAGAGGATATGGAAATGGTTTTTGGATGCAGGTTTTGGAACTATAAACATCATTGGTGGCACATGGGGATAGTCGATAATACCATAGTCGATAATATGGCCCCCATCTTGGCCCAAGATTTGGCCATCTTATTCATAGACCCCAAAGGAACTTTGGTTCTTTTGCTAGCAAATGGAGGTCTAGTTGGAAGATTAATGAGTAAACCAAGTTGTCCCCCACTACCTCCACCTCTAGGTGGTCCTTCAATTGAGTAGCACCGCCACCTATAGGTAGGTGTTGGCCATCACCTCCTCTTAATAGGCCTCCACCACTTGCTCCTAATTGGCGGTCCCTTTTAGGTACCTCCACCTTTGGCACCCTTAGCATGTGCAAAACTTGCAACATATGCTCCCTTTGTGGAGGTCACCTCAGGACCATGAATAATTGTTGTAACAAATTACTTGACTTTTTATACTAAACAAAATAGGTAATCATTTTGCAACATGTTTTAAGTGCCACATTTTACATACATGTCAACCAAGCTACTTCCAACAAAAACATATGAATCCTATCCATTGTTAATGGTTGATTCACAAACATATATATGTGCCATATCAACTTAAAAGAGGTTTGAAAACCTAAAAATAGACTTGAAACATACTTGAAAATTGGAAATCAAACTTTAAAACAAGTATGAAAACCTAAAATCAAACATGAAATCAAACTTGAAAACATATTTGAAAACTTGAAATCGAGCCTAAAAACAATGACAACAATGTTGAATTTTTCATTATAATATAATATTTTGAACAAAAAAAAGGTAATTATTCTGCCATGTTTTTTTATGTGTCACATTTTGTATAATGTAGGTCATTTACAAGATACATCCAATAAATAAATTTGAACCCCATCCACTTTCAATGGTTTGGAGAATTGGTCACAAACATACATGCCTTGATCTTCAGGTGTAGATCTATGTTGACACATGTATCAACACCTCCGTGGTAATAAGAGAATTAGGCTACACACATTTGTATGAATTCAAAAATCAGACCTAAAAACTACATCAAAGCTAAAAGGAACAAATTTTGACAATTCAAAAAGAATCCACAACATTGAAAAAATACAATATGAAATTGTAAAAGCTTCAAGAAACAAATGGAAAATCTTCAAAAAAACATCAACAAGAATGGGAAAAAAACTTTGAATGAAACACTAAAACCCAATTCTATGGGATGTTACCAAAGGGAGATAGAAAGTTGGAAAGGAAAAAAAATTAGAATGAAAAAATGACATTGAATTCATGTATTAGGTATATTATTTCAAGTACTAATGTACTAGGGCACATTCACAAAATAATGAGCCAAGGGTGCACCCTTAATAAGGACTACATTGAGTGCTTAGTCTACAATAAATCTAAGAAAAATATGACGTGTCATGTAGTCAATCCAAAACATGTGCCAAGTCAATGGCAAGGTAAGATTAATGAAATTTGAATTTCACTCACTCAAGTGCAACATGTACCTATCTTGGTTCATAGGTATCTTAAAACCTATGTGACAATTGCACGCACTTTTTTTCCTCTCGCAATTGAGCTACCCAAGTTTTCACACGTGCAACTATCGTGCATGCTATGTCTTGTGTCTGTCAATTTAAGCTTCCCAAATGTTTGCACACACAACCATTACACATGCTTGCTCTTCTTTTTGCCAACCTAAACCACTCAAAATAATGCAAATACATTAAGTTTATCTTAATGTCAAAGTTACCACTTAGGATGGATGAGATTATAGATTACAAAGACCAAATTGAGGAGTTTTTTTGTGATTGTTAAAAAGTTGAATGGAAGTGGGTTGAACCCAAGAATAGATCTCACTTCAAAACATGTTTGTGAAGCAAATTTGGAGGTTTTTAGGAAAGTCGCTACTTGTTCAAAAGCACCAACAATAAGTTGCATGAAGACACAAGAAGGGAGCTTATTAGTTTGTACACTAAGATATATGGGACACCAATTGTCACAAACGATGAGTTCTTGTCTTGGGTGGTGAAGGGTTACATTGCAAAGGCAAAAGGGTGGCCCATAAATTGGGCCAAACCTACTACTCTCATTGTAAGAGAGAAAGCTTGAAGGGAATCAACATAAAAGATGCAACATGCATCCAATAAGCTTGAGTTTTCGAAATTGAATGGGGGTTCAAAACTAAGTGGAGGTGAAGCCTCAATTGGCAAATTGGAAGGTGATGTCTTAAAGAGGGTTAAGTATCTAAAACATGGGCATCCAAGTAATGTTCGATGCACATGTTGTGTGTCAATAACAAAGCTGAGTAATGTTGAAGCTCTATAATCATTGTTTTTTTATTTGTTGAAAAATGCAAATCATAAAATGAAGAGCTTGGAGGTGGAAAAATCAAAATTGGCAAAATAGTTCATAGGCTTGTGACTCAATATGGAGGATTGCAAATTAGCTACATTAAAAGCTCAAAAAAATTCAATGTTGCTACATATGAGGTTGAACGTCTTGAAGGCCGGTACAAGGACATACAAAATTAGGTTATTCTAATTTATCTCTATTCATATTGCTTCATTGGGTCATTTAAGTTGCCATTGCAATATTATTGTGCATGTCAAAGAACCTTAGTTCATTTTGTTCCATTAGGGTTTACATATGTGATGTTGTGTGCACATGAAATTTTTTAGTTCATCAAGTGTTTGTTTGAACTTTTTTTATTTAAGGTTTAGCTTAGTTTCAACAAATGAACTCATTCATTTCTTTCATCAAAGTTTGGATTTTATAATGTTAGGTTGATGTAAAGTACCAAGGCTCTAGATCTATATGCACTACAGAAGCAAGTTCGATGAGTGAGGACTAGTTACATGAATTACATGAGGAGTTGGATGTTTTTGCACAAAAACTTCAAACTGCCAAAATCCATTTGGAAATCTCACAAACATTACTTGAAGATAAGAAAAAAAGGGCTATGGCAAGTGAAAATGTTTTTCAAAATCATGAACTAAATTTTTGGAAGTTAAATTCCATAATTGTTGAGGTGTAAAAGGAAATGATGGGCTTGGAATGAAAATAGAAGTCAGTTGTAAGTCAATTAGTTGAAATGCAAAAAGGTGGTGGTCTATCAATATGGTCTAAGCCAATTTTGCACCCAATTACCCGCCCCCCAACTTGTGATGTTCTTATTATCAATGTGAGACATTGTGTTTTTTGCAACAAATGGTACCATTGTTGGGATATAACTATCACATTGTGTAGGCATGCATACCACCCATTCTACTTGGCCAAACTTGTCAAACAACAAAATAAGTAAATTATTTGTGAAAACATGTTTCATCATGATTAGTTGCATAGTTGGGGTTTTAGAGATGAAAATGATGAAGTTAAAATTCTTGTTACCAAGTCGAGATTGGAGGAACAACATGAGGATATTAAGCAATCCTTAAAGGAAAATTGGAAGGTCCAAGACATCTCCATAGGTAATTGTGTTCAAACCCTGGTCCTTTTGAACAAGTGGAGCAATACTTGTAAACATGTTTAGACAAACCTATTACTTATATTGAATATTCATTCAAGAGTGATTTTCAATCTCATTGAGCTTTAGTTAATTGTTTAGTTATTGAACTGAGCTACTTGTGTGCTTTGGGTGTCATTATAGTACTTTGAATGTTGTAAAGTTACCACTATACATGTTGTTAAGTGAATAGCTTAGTTAAACGTTGGGTTTTTTACTTGACCGGTATGTATGTTGTTGGACTCCTTATTGGTCATAGAATTGTCCTTGGCATTAAGTATTGTTAACTTGTGCTTTGTTATTAATGTGCAAGTACAATTAAACTTAGGTTACAAACTAAAAATAATTCCTCAATGTTCAGCATGTTGTTAAATATTTTATTGTTTTGTCCCATCACATGATCAATTGAATTATGTGTTTTGGCTGTTTATACCACCACTATACATGTTTAGTGTGCTGATGGATAGATGCAATTCAAGGTTTGATGTTATATTTGTCCCATTTTTGAGGTTTTTTTTATCACAATTGTCTTAATCCTTAACAATTGGTTATGGGGACAATTTTCATGTTCACCTCAAATTATCAAATTCCATTTTGATTTCCTAGATCATTCCAACTACCTCATGTTTGAAGGTTAGGTGTTTGATTTGTATTTCATCTTGTGGTACTTGACTAAAAACTGCTATGGTAACTTAATTAATCCCTTTTCTTCAAACAACTACAAGATCTTTGGTAAAACTTGATGGCAATTCTTCACTAATCATAAACAATGGGGCGTTACTTGAGCAGTTGTTATTGGAGAAAATTATTTAGTTATTTCGACAATTGGAAGGAAAGGAAGTGGAAGTGATTATCAATTTTTTTAAAGTTCATTATATGATGGCCATTGTATATGTTGTGTCTATTCCTAAGCAAAAAAAATTGGGATCTACTAACACTAGATACCCATTGAGAAATCATGCATCTCTTGGGGCATGGAATTACTATGTTAGTCCATTAATATTAGCATCAACCATGGGTGATTGTTGCTAGATGGCTTTGGAATCATATTCTAGATCTCTTGCAATGGATGTTGATGAAATTGAATCCCTTCTAAAGCTTGCCCTAGAGTGCAGATTGAAGAATTAAATGATGAGTTTGGAAGTATGGGTGGTAGAAGTAGCCATTAGATGTTATTTGATTATGGAAAGAAAGATTGCCCTAAAAATTGTATGCAAATGGGGTTGCAAAGTGCAATCGTGAGTCTTCTCTACAATATTCCATTTGGTTTGTACATGTGAGAAATTTGTAGGAAATTGGAATTAATATTTGTCAAATAAATTATGTTCAATCACAATAGGTAATATGCCTCATAATTTGTGAAATGAAAATTTACCACTTACCTTTATGGGCCTTGCAAAGGAAGGTTTGACATCATTGGTAGCTCCCCAAGCTCCATCATCAAATGTACTTCCAAACTTTCAAGATTTGCCATCTACAAATCATGATCTTAAAAATCTACCATCAACTGTAGCTCCACCATTTCTACTAGTAGCTCCACAAGCTTTGTCATTAATTGTACATAAAGTTCAACCACCTCTACCATTAATAGTATCACCAACATAGACTTTGTTGCCAATGGTAGCTCCCCGAGTTTTGCCATCAACAAAAAGTCCACAAGGTTTGTCATCAATAGAAAGTCCACAAGGTCTGCCATCACCAAAAGGTATGCAAGTTGTTGGGATGCCAATAGTGATCATGTAAGAAGTATATGAAGAGATGGGTCATAATCTTAAACCTAATTTTCAAGAGTAGAATGAGCAAGACAAGACTGCACTAAATCAAAAGACTAGGTATTCATTCCAAAAACATGATGATTCAACCAACAAGAAATTGTCTTCCCTTACCTCCTTGTCATCTCTTCCTACATGTGAAACCCTAAATTATCTTCATTCATTTGTTACATAACATTTCATTTTCACACATTTATGTTCATCTCTTGTAAGTCTAGAATTTATAGTTAGATCAGAGTTGAACTTACCAAATTTTGTGTTTCAATGATATAGGGGAAGATGTTGCAAACAATTATGCAAGGGAAGAGGTTCGAAATAAGGAAATGGCCATGCCTAACCACAACACAAGCAACAAGAAAGCATTATGTCCAAAGCATAAACATCCCCCAAAAAATGGACACATAGCTAAAATAACTTGTTTGTACCAAACACCAAGCTGAGATAGACAAGTTACATCCTTATGTTAATATACGAAATAAAACAAAGTGAGTTTAAATCATCTCTTCTTTGGACTATGAACTAATTTTATGCAATTTGACTTGATCACAGTGCACACAATCTAGAGGTCAAGATTTATGAAAGCACCTTGGTCAACTTAAGGTTTGGTTTATTGGAAAAGTAGGAAAAAACTACATTGTGATCACTGATGTGCATGCCCTTGTATTCATTGAAACATGGCATCTGAAAAATTAGGAATACTCCAAGGACAATTTTTGGAATGTTACATGTAGAGGCATGTATTCATGGGGACTTTGTTTGCAAACAACCTTGCTACCTTGGAAACATATATTCATTTTTGTAGGATTTTAGGTGGGTACTCAAGCTGGTACTATGTGGTTTTGGTATTGTTTCAAAATGCATGCATAGATTATATGCATCATGTTTTTCAATGACAATTTAGTACTTTGCCTATCAAAATATTATAGACCTATTTGTCTTGCTTCTAGGTTCATTCAATTTATATGAATAAATTGTGAAAATCTTATCAGCTTTTTAACATTGCAAACATAAACATATATCATTAATTGTAAGGTTGTCTTGATGGGTGTTTATGGTATGTGTTTAAGGTCTATTTTGAAGATTAATGTAAGGACCCATGGACTTGTGGTTTTGAATTTGGAATTGTTTTTCAAAATGCATGCATGTGCCTTTTGAATGGGAGGTCAATACTTTGCAAACTAGTGTTGTAGACATGTTTAGACCTTTGGCTTCAATGGCCTTAATATTGTGAACATTTCATGAATATTATCACCTTTTAAAGCTTTACTATTAATCCTTAAATTGTCACTGACATGAACCAACTTATCTATATTGCTTATGTGTACATCAATAACATAAATTTATCTATTGCAGATAGTTTGGCATATCATTCCAATATTTTTTGCACTTTTCCATTACATGTTCAAACCTTACATGTTTATGTCAATTGATAATATACATTATGGTTATCTCCATATTTTGAAATAAGATGGCATTTCATTTCTTATAAAATGGTTTAAATGTTAGGTTTGATGGGATTATTGAATTGTCTCAAGTTGTTAGGACTATTAAATATATACTTGTGAAATTAGTACTTTGAACATTGCCAAAAGTGTTTTGACTATTTAGGATTATAGTCCTTTGTGCTAAATGTGCTTTAACTACTTGTGAGTTCACACACTTTTTTTCTTACTTAAGTGTTAAATGTCCATTGATTGTTTATCGTTAGATTCCTTTTGTAGGAGGTGGAATCTTTGGATTGTACCAAATAATACTGGTCAGAAAGGTAACTTGTAGTTCATATGTTGTTTAACATGTGGTATTTGTCTCATGCAATACTTATTTAACTCAATGAAGGACATTATTGTCTTGCCTTATGGCAATATAATGCATTTGGAGTGTATGTGTGATGCATAGAGATGCCTAGCGAGTTCCTTTCTCAGTAGCGTGGAAGGGTTTGCATGCCATTATTTGCTTCTTTCACACATGGTTCAAGTTGTAGGAATAAGTGATGACCTTTCATATTTGGAATCCTGATAAAAAATTGTTTCAATATGTTTATGGAAAAAATAAAATTGAACAATGGAGTTTTCTTTTCTCTAGACAAGAGTTTTTTATGTTTATGGTCACTATTGTAATTGCTTGCTTTATTCTTTTGATTTTGGTTCAGGAGCTAAAATCTTGCTATGCACTATGGATGTGAAGTTGAAGTTGGAAACATGAAATAACATAATTTTGCCAAAAATATATAATTGACCTACAAATTTATTATAGTAAGAAAAAAACTTGGCCCACAACATTATATCAACATCCAATTAAAGCTTCAAACCCTTCATTCCAAAAGTAATCAAAATCTATCCAAATTTTGCTTCTCAGTATAAAACTCTAGGTTCACGAGATTTGCCAAGACAATCACTTTTATAAGATACCCTAAAATCACGGTGATGTTCTTGCAAATAGCCTTATTGCCTGCAACACCCATGCAACCAAGCCAAGTTTAGATCCACATACCACAAGGCTTCAACATAAAAATTATTGTTTTGTAGAAAAACTTCATGATGCATCTCACCTTTCTTACTTAATAAGGTTCTGCTATAGTTGCAAGTTCTACATAAATCCAACTAATGGCTTGATATGTCATTTGTGCATTGCTATGATCACCTAAAAAAAACATAGTTCCACAAAATTCAACAGGCTCTCAAATAGAAACCTTCATTGAAAACAATTAACAAATCAACTTTTAATAGGGTGTTATATTGATCAACAAAATCAACAAGATAAAATATAAGAAAAAATATATACCCATGGCCTTCAATAGATGTTGCGTTCCCTTTAGCGCTTCCTCTAAACCCCCAACCTACATACAAAAATAATTTGTCAAAAATGAAAGGAGCATTAGAAGAAAAAATGAATGGGAATGATAAGTCATAAGCAAAAATCCTTTTCTATGTTGTGAAATGGACAATGGTCACAATTTTGTGTCACTTTCCTTCCTTTGGATTTGCATGCATAAGACCAATAATTGCAACTTGTTATGTCCAATTGTGAAACCATCTTCCATATTGGGTTTAGGTCTAAGGAAATTAAAATTTGAAACTTTCTCAGACCTTCCAAGATGGAAGATGGAAATAAAAGGTTAAAAGAATTACGATTTTAGGGCTTTTTCGCCATAAATATGAGTGTTGTAGCTTGAACTCCAACCACACCACCTAACACGGGAACATCCAACAACAGAACAACTTGTTGTGTTGCCCCAATCGTTTTTGCATCAACCACAACCTATTCCATGAATTTGCAAAGGAAATGATCACACACACACACACACCACAAGTCTTGATGATCTTCTTACAAGTTTTCTCCCTAACACATATGTTGCATCACCTATTTTTCCAAACTTCCACATGAGATTCTTCTTCCCTATTTAAATAGTCGATGTGGATAACCTCACCACCTCACAGATCCATTAGCTATTTTCCATGATGCCTTTTTTTTTCTTTGGGGGGGGTGGTGTGGGGGTCTTTGTTGTTTTGTACATGTGGAAATATTGATTTTGTACTTTTGCCTACAACTTGATATTTGTCTTCTTCTTTTCAAAAACTCAATCCTCAAAGCCTATTGTTGTTGTTGCCACTTCTCAAAAAGGAAGCTACAAAAACCAAGACTCAAAATAGGCAAAACATAACCAGTTCCTATTCACACACTATTGAAACCTTCCATGTTCCATCATTTCATTAAATAGATATTTTGCTTGATATGAAATTTGAAATTTTTTTGTGTTTTTTGAGGATGGTATACAAAGAGAGTTTAATTATATGGTAAGGATTTGAGGTTAAAGGGCTTCAGGAGAGCCTTTGCCTGCCTGAGAAACCTTTCGTACATGGACATGGGCTTTTAAGAACAAAAGCAATGAGAGAACACACAATAAAATTGTAGAAATTTCTTAAATAGGAGTGAAATTTATTTTTATTTTTTTCATTTTATTTGGAAAATAAAAAATATTTCATATTTTTAACACAAAAAAAGGACAAGTTGTGATCTCTCTGTTTACATGGTTCTCAAAGCAAAGGGGAGAAGATAACAATAAGTGCCAGTCCTTTTAGGTCAATTTGCACTATATAAAACCTCAAGGTGGCGGTCATCATCGTTACCAAAGCGCTGCACGCTGGATCGATCTACCAGGATTTATTTCGAAAAAGCTCAAAGTTTTTTCTTTTGCTTTGTAAAATCGCCTCACGCCAAAATTTGAAAAAAAGAAAATTAATCATGGCTTTGAGTTGTTTTCGTAGGAAATAGTTTATTAACCAAAGAATTTCATGCAAAAAGATTCATTCAAAGATGGTGAGAAACCAACAATGAGCCTGCCAAGTTAAGGAAGGCTTTGTTTTTTCTAGAAAAGACAAGAAAAAAAACTCTGAAATAAAAAAAAACAAACACAAACAATTTTTTCATTTACCATTCCATTGCACACATTATTATGCCAAGCTTTGAAATTCGTCTCTACAACAAACCAGAAACCAAAATCAATCAAATGAAAAGCGTGAAATTGTTGCTAAAAGCTTGAAAGTTGTTTCTACAACAAACCAAAAACCGAAATCAATCAAATGAAAAGTTTACAATTGTTGCCAAAAGCTTGGGAGCTATCTCTACAATAAATTAGAAACCAAAACCTTGATTATGTTTTTTTGTTGATTGATACTCTTATGATTGATTGCAAAACCCACTAACCCAATTATTTTCTTCGAGCTACTCAATGATCAAAACATTTAATTATACTTACATGAGGAAAAAAAAACAATTAAACTTGAATTACTTTATAAAAATCTATCTTAGTACCTAACCTTTTAACTTTGTTTACTTTGGTTTAATTATATCTCCTCATTTAAAATCTAAATAAAAAATTTAACCTTGTGCCAACAACACAAATCCTAGCAACACCTTTGAATTGAAAAAAAATACACTCCAAACAACATATATCATTTCTTCCAAACAACTTGCAACTTGCAACTTTTATAGCTTAGATGCCCATGCTTGGGAAAAGAAAGGAATTGATTTAACTTCTATGTTTTATCTTTGAGACTTTGTATTATGCTCAAGACAACTTAACAAAATTAAATCCAAACAACAAAAATGCACCATCCTTTACTAGTCTTTCACTATAACAAAAGGTGTCCTTGTAAGCCAAGTGATTTCACTGGATTTTGAGTGGATTCACTAGTTGTAGTGAACGGGGACTAATGAACTACACCCACATTTTGTAGTAGTGTTTGTACTCTAATTATTCATGGTGTTTTACCTTTCTACACATTGTTATAACTTCAATTTGTTGAAAAATCAAAAGTTAGGGCAATGTCAGGTTTGCAAAACTTTAACCTTGCCACTTACATTATTTTGAATAATATCCTTCAACTCCACCAAAAATTCATCCTCATTCCAAGGCCCACTCGAGCTTTGCCAAAAACACAAATCTTGTCCTATAAAACAATCTGAATAATATTAAGTAGAAGATACTTTCAAAACATGACCCATGCTCAAATAAACAAACAAAATTTAATTATCGCAAGGCCATACCAAATTTCAATCCAGTAAATATATTTGTTTCAATCACATCTGATTTGATGTCCATGATTTGTGGTAGTAATTCATATGATGCATATTTGCCTTTTAATATGTGGGAAGTTGGAGGCATGGAAAACTTGGAGGCCAATGTCAAATGTGAGAAAATATAAGCAGGGGGCTTGTCACCTCTTAGCAAATAGGTACAACTACCTACAAATAGTCTATCATACCAAAACTCACGCAACACAATGTCCCTTGTAACATATTCATTGTTTTAAACATCTTTGAATGATGCAAAATTGGAGAAGAATTTCTATGGTTCCAGGAAGCACATATGAACATAGCCCCTCCACCACTGCTCATTGCATTGGCTCGAATACAACACACATGTCAATTGACATAGTATAAATTAGGGTGGAAGGAGCCCCCTTATCAACAATCATAAGCAAAAAAACTTTCATTTGTAAAGTTATCAACATGAATAACAACATTGTCCCCAACCTGGACAACTTCTGCTATCCATTCCCCACCTAATTTAGCTTCAAACTCTTATTTATAATCATACATCATGCCTCAAACATCTGTTGTGTTTAAGGGCTTTAGCCTTTTCAAGGACCACTATGGAAAATGACTTAACGCTTCGCATAATAACTTTGCATTTCAATCCACACAATGCATGCAAAAACAAGAAAGTTCACGACATTGTAGTAAAGTTGGATCTTTGTGGGACACAGACCTTGATGCATCTTCTAGTTGCCATTCAAGGTTTCACATTCCCAACCTTTTGACCTATCCACATCCCCAACCTTTATTTCCCAAACTAACTTGTTGACTTGTTTATTGGCAGATGCATATGTAACATGGTACTTGTTAATCTATGATTTAAAAATTTGGACACATTCACTTGCATTTTGAAGCTTTTGCCCATGAGGCTTGATTCGTTCCTTTTTGAGTTCCCTCTTCAACAAAACTCTAGATCCATCAACTTCACCTTTCCCATGCCTAGTGGCAAAAAAATTCCAAATCATGTAGCAACCAAAGGGCAAAGATTCAAAGGCAGTCAAACTTAGGTAACATGAGAGAAAATACCAAGCTTTGTTACTTTTGAATAGCCTAGAGCAACCATCATTCCAGACAATGTGCTTAGTTGGTGAATATCCTTGGTCTTGAAGAAATTTCCAATGTAACATGAAATAGTCTTGGACTTGTAGTGTGTCGTGAGATGTATCATTTGAAACATAGTAATGTAACTCCTTGACAACCTTAAGTGTGTTGCTACCAAGTAGTACATTTGTAGGGTCAAGTCTGTAGGTTGAATGGACAAAGATGTTGATCTAGACATTATGACAATTCATACTTTGGATCTCATTTTGTACATGCATTGTGTAGTTGTTTCAAAAATCTACACAAGAAATAATTGAACTAGAAGGTACTGCTCCAAGGATGGACTTGAATTGATGTTCTTGCCATTTTGAAACAAAGTTGTGGGTCATAAATGATTGCAATCTTGGCTTAAGGTTGGAAATCAACTCTCTAAAAGGAGTCTCATGGTAAAAAACCTGCAAAGTTTTTTTCTCTTTGCCCTCAGGGGTTTGCCCAACAACATCATAGCCTATATTCTTCCACTTGATAACATTTTCTAAAATGAGCTCTTCAGGGCATAGATGTAGAATTTCAACACCACAAAACCCAAATTCACCCATCAAACAAGCTTGATTGTGCCACATAGAGGCTATTGGTTTCAAGCAAACAACATCACCTTGAATATCTATAAGGCCATTGTAAGTAACACGATGAGCATTACACTCGCCAACACTAAATATGTTAGTAGTTGTGCCACAAACTTGTTCACAAGTATAACTACAGTTGTCATGGATCCCTTTGTTAATTAATTTAATATCATTCAAGCCAACCAACAACACTTTGACCTATTGGTGGTAGTGACAACAACATGTATTCCATGTTGTTAGTCAACATATTCACCACGGTTTAAGAGAATGGAACTTGGTGAATACAATTGCTATATTCGGGTACTTGGTCTTAAAAGTGATAAAGAACTCCAATTGTAGCCAGCATGTTCTAGTCAAACCACATCAAAATGATTAATTTGTATTTTAGACTATGGGGTTTCTATGAAATCATTCATCAAAATCACATATCATAAATATTTTTTAAATCTATATATCATTAAAGGTTGACCTTTCAATAATAAGCTACAATCAATTCATGCACCGCAAAACATGTCAATCATTATTACATATCAATTCAAACATGTCAAAAGAGCACGAGGTCCCAAAAAATAGTACATGGTGGTTTTCATTGAAGTTTAGAAATGCTAGCACTCTATAAACTTGTAAAGCACAATAAGAACTCCAAGGAAAAAACTAACAATAACTTTAAGATTGTTCAATACTTTGCCAAACATATTAAACACTCAAAGGATAAACTATTAGTAACTTAAGGACTACTCAACAAATGCCAAGCACATTCAATACTCAAGGAAAACTTGTTGGTAACTTTAAGACTCCTCGATACTTTTCCAAGCACATTAAACACTCAAAGGTGAAATTGTCAATAACTTAGGACTACTCAATAGTTTGCCAAACACATTAAGTACTCAAGGAGATCTATTAATAATTTTAGGACTATGTAACAATTTTCCACTTGCACATTAAGCATTTGAGTAAAAATTGTTAATAACCTTAGGACTATTTAGTAGTTTGTTGAAAACATTAAACACTTGAACAAAAATTGTTAGTAACCTCAAGATTGTTCATTAGTTTGTTGAGCACATTAAACACTCAAGTATAAATTGTTAGTAACTTCAAGATTGTTCAATAGTTTGTTGAACACATTAAGCATTAAGGACAAATTGTTAGTAATTGTAGTAGCAAAAGCTATTAGTAAATATAACAACACAAGCAAATTCAAGGAGTCTTTTGTTAACAAGCAATTCAACATTGTTACTAACAAGTCCTAGTTGCTTAATTATGGTAGATCATTAGCTTTTTTTTAGCACATAGCTTCAAACGTAAAACAAATGACAATTTGATTAATTTATCAATCAAACTTTGTTGTAACCACAATACAGTAAAACCTGTCTAAAGTGATATTGCTAGGACCAGAGGTAGGATATCACTTTATACAGGTTATCACTTTAGGTAGGTACAGTACATACAGTATCATACACACACGTTTTCCTTTTTGTTACCGTTATCGTTTATACCGATAGGGCGTTAGTTCGTGGCTGCTCGTACCTGCGTGCCGGGGGAAGTTCCACAGAAAAAAAACCCTTGTTTGCGTGTGGGTCCACCTCAGGAACCGCGTTGCAAGTACCACCCCATCACATCCTCATGCGCAAAGTCTTCTCCATGCCGAAGAAAGGTCAGCAATACACCATGATGACGGACGAGGTCTGCCTCACCCTCATACGGTACATGAAAGATCATCCTGGTGCCACACAGAAAGAGCTGATCAAGTGGTTGGAGGACACTCATCAGCTCAAGGTCAGCCAAGCAACGGTGTCGGGCACACTCAAACGGTCGGCGGAACTGCTCGCCAAGGCCACCACCTCCAACCTCAGCTCCAAGCGTCAGAAGACGGTGAAATTCCCTATCATGGAGGCTGCCTTAGCTGAATGGTTCCTTGCCAACCAGGAACACGTCAACCTGAGCGGGGACCTCATACGTGAGAGCGCAATGAAGATCATTGACCGCCTGTACCCGGATCACCCACCGTTTGAGTTTTCAAATGGCTGGCTAGAAACTTTCAAGGTCCGTCATGGGATTAAGAAGCATCGCAGGTTCGGGGAAAGCGGTTCAGTCGACATGACTACTATTGCAGCTGCCCTTTCGGGAATTCGTCAAGTTCTTGACACGTACGAATGGCGTGACATCTACAACATGGATGAGAGTGGGTTGTTCTACCGCATGCAGGTACATACCGTAAGTTCAAAAAGATATCAAATGAGTTTGTCCCTGGCTAACTAAGCATCTTCGCCTGCATTGCAGGCGGACAACTCCCTTGCAACAAAGCAACTCGAAGGTAGGAAACAGAGCAAGGAGCGCTTGACCCTGGTGCTGTGTTGCAACGGCGATGGCTCTGACAAGCCCCCACTGTGGGTGATTGGCAAGTTTAAGAACCCCATGTGTTTCAAGAACATCAACATCACGTCACTTGGGTGCGTATACAGGAACAATGCGTCCGCGTGGATGACATAGATCATCTTCTTGGAGTGGCTTCGGGCATTTGATCTCCATGTTTTCAGCCGGAAGGTCCTCCTGATCCTGGATAAGTTCAGCAGGCACACTTCGGTGGAGAAGATTCCAGATCACATCCGCCTTCGGAACACGACCATTCTTTACCTGCCTCCGAACATGACCTCGAAGATTCAACCATGCGATGCCGACATCATCCGTAACTTCAAGGCCTACTACCGTTGCCGCTTCAACCGTGCTCTTCTCCAGCGCATTGAGGACAAGGTGTCGGAGCCGAAGAAGGTCAACATTTTGGGGGCCATCCAGTTTGTCGTCCCCGCGTGGAATTATGAAGTCAAGCCAACGATGATTGCCAACTGCTTCCTACACTGCAAGATCTGGTCGACAGAATTGGCTGAGGCAGTTGAAAACGTCACGGAAGACGACCTGGTGGACCACGAGGTCATCGCGGATCTATAGTCACAAATCCAGCGCTTCCGCTACAGGAACCCAATGGACATCAGGAACCTGCTCAACTACCCAGAGGAGCAAACCACGTCATACACGCCGGATCTTGATAGCATCATTGAGGACCACCTTGAAGAAGCCGGACTTGCTCTAGTGTTGCATGAGGAAGAGGACGACAGCAAAGAAGTGCTGCCATGAGTGCCGCTGACACTTCTGAGATGCTGGATAAGCTTGTGATCTTTTTCATGCAGCAACAGGATGACGACAAATTTTGTGTGAGTTCCATCCAGAAATTGAAGGATAAGGTGAGTATGATCCGTACCAACCGAATGGTTCAGAAGAACATTGACAGGTTCTTCAAGCGTATCTAGCTTGTTTTGTAGTTGTTTTTGTCTTTTATTTTTTGAAATGTGTTGAATATCACTTTAGATAAGGAATGGGACCAATAAAAATTATCGAGTATCACTTTACGGAGGTTTATCACATTTTGTATGGGGCCCGAGTTGGGACCGAGTCGTGTTTATCACTTTAGACAGGATATCACTTTAGACAGTATCACTTTAGACAGGTTTTACTGTAGGTCAACAATCACATAATTCAAAATGCAAACATGAAATTTCAAGAACTCTTAAAGTCTCAAAAGAAAAAAAAAATGTATTTGAAAAACTTGTAGATAATGAGTTGCATGAGACTCATACATTTTTACTCTAGTCCTCCTCGTCATAACATCTTTGTGGTTAGGAGAAATTGTTGTTTCTATAGTCCACCAATTTATCACAAGATTCTTGGTGGATTCAAATAAGGCATTCCCATGTTTCTCCGTCTTGTCTTGCAACCAAAAAACATCATTTTGTGTATCTAGAAGTGCACGCATATGTGTGCCCTTCCTTATGCTTCACCTGTCAACACCCAAAAATTTAACAATGCCTCAGCTAATGCTCAAGGATTGTGAAGATGCCAAAGTACAAACAATATCTTTGGCCATCACAAGTCTAGACTAACATTGTTTAGTCAAATGATTAGTTAATCCTTCTTTTAGGTTTTCCACAACCTCATGGTTTTTTTTTTAGCAATAGAAACATTGGTCAAGTAAAGGGGCAACATACCCTTCAAAATTGGACGCCCCAACAACTTCTCAAAAACAAGTTGCTGAAATTTTTCATCATACCCCTTTAATTTTGTTGCAGCATATGTTGCAATACTTTTCGCAAGATGCGCACTTACCTTCTAGGCTTCTCTACCATACCCATCGACAAATTTCATTGGACCAACTTCAATAGGAGGTAAAACCTCTGCATCAATTTGTGCTTGTTGCATTTTTTTTGTGATTTCACCAAAATGACACCTTCAAGTTTGTGTCTTCTTTTCGCTTCTTCATGTACCATTCGCAATACATTCCTACCATTTGATCGACATCCACCATGTCTGTCTCTAAAGGTTCCATTGAGTTCAACTCCCCTTGGCCTTCAGGGACTTCCATCTCTTGAAAAAAATACCTAGATTTTTGTATAAACACAAATCAAAATTAATGTGGGCTTCGCCAAAGAATAAAAAACAAAACTTGAAATCTTTAAAAGAAAGATTGGGTCTATAAACACATAGATCCATCTCTATGTGCCTTACAATTTAAAGTCAAATATTCCATTGTTGAAAGTTAAAAACAAACAAGCAAAAACCTTAAACAATTCATACCACCCAATCTAAAACCAGTTCATCCAAAGAAAGCTTTTTGAAAATTCCAATTTGCCAACACAAACATCTTGAGGAAAATTTTGCGCTTGCAAGGTGCCTTGGATGTGTGAGTTCACTCCTCGACCATGTAAGGTAGATGCATTTGACACAACATTGACACCATCAACAATTGAAGGTTGATTGTAACACTTGTAATCTTGAGCAGGGGCATGTTATGTAATTAATTGGTTTACAATAGTTTTGTGTAACTTTAGTAGATGTGTTGCAGAAGCAAGAGTAACTAATCGTCATGTCCACCGACTTTTAGTCGATTTAGGATCATTACAATTCAATTGTCAAGGACTTTCATGAGATGTGTAGAATACATCGCAATCTAAATCATCTTCTTCAGCTTCTTCCAAAATGCATGTACGTTGCAAAGTTTCCCAAACAACTTTTTTCACATGATTAATCTATCTTTTAGTCAAACATCTCCTCATGATTACCACTAATGTGAACCAAGGAGCACTATAAACTCACCAGGGTTAACATTATAAGCTAAATTCACAAATCGGCCATTGCCATCATAGTTGAATTCACAAACCCGCCATTGCCATCATAGTTGGAGAACTTTCATGAAACTTTTCGAAAGGACCTTAAACCCTAATTTCCAAATTCAAAAATCAAAGTCTATGTGCACCCATGCCAACAGCTTAGATTTTAGATCATCCAAATTGATGGTTTAGATGTCAAATAATCTATAATGCACATGTTTTGAATGTTAATAAATTGGATGTATGTCACACTGGACTAAATTCATCCACACATCCATCCCATCATAATTCCATCCACAAATGATTACATGCAATCAATTTGAACAAGAATTCATATTTTTTTATACCAAATATTCATTTCAAACCTTAACTAAATGTTAAATTTATTGTATAATAGTGTTTAACATTCCCATGTTTAATTTTTTTTGTAAAAAAGGTGTTTTTAAAAAAAAATTATTCATCACATAACATAAAATATATCTTAAGTAAATGTTAATGTAAATTATAGTGTTTTTATGGTAATAAATATTTAACATTTGTGTTAAAAATAAAGATCCCAAAAGGTTGATCAAAATCTTGTATTTTTTTGCTTAATGAAGCAATCTCTAAATGGTGAAAGGATTGGTTACAAGGACCTAAAAGTCTATTTGGCCATCTTAAAATTAAAGAAGTCATTTTCCCCTTTAGAACATGGTAATAAACTAAAATACCAACATGTGTATTGAATTTTTTTTGGCATTCATGAAACTTGGATTTTTTACATAATTGTGAATGTACCCGCAAGTATTTAGTACACATAAGCATATTATTATACTATGGTCTCCTAGAGGACTGGACTACTTGATGGGTTCTTTATTTCTTTTTAGTAAATTGCCACAAAGATTTTTTTATTTTACTGGGGTTAACCATTGCTCCAAACATGATAGTTTGTGGGAAATTTTTGAATTCATGCCCAACCTCCCCACAAAGTGGACAAGTGAGGACAAATGGTTACACCAAATATGACCATCTAATAGGATACCTCCATGGTTGTCCTATCACATCTACATGATGAAAATTTTGCAACCCATTCATAAATGTACTCAATGGCACCATTTGTGGGTATCTATTGTTAATGAAGTTGCTGCAAATGGTTACACAAAGTCCTTTGTTACTTGTAATTGCTGGAACCTTCATTAAATCACTTGCAAGGTATTGTCAACTGCAACCAAAGTTACATTCATGTTTGAATCGTCAAATACCATTGTTGTTATTCATCCACACCAACATTCATCCAATGAAATGTTTCAAAAGTTTTTAATCCTTTTACAAGTAAAATAATTATTACATCCAATTCAATGTCATGGGCACAAAAACAACCAAGTCTTTGATATTCCTAAAATCGATACAAAAATTACAAAGGTAGGTGTAATCCCAAAATCAAGACAAGAATTACAAGGGTAAGTTTAATCCCAAATCTAGATTATGAAACAAAAAAAAACAAGAACAATAACATGACAAATGTAAGATAAAAATTCAACAAGATTTTATTACAAAAATGAAACAAAAAGAGAACAAGGCTATAACTAAAAAGTACCCAAAACTAATGTTGAACATATTAAAGGTAATGAGGAGTTCTACTTTTATTTATACCCATTGAAAAAGTTTTTCAAGAAACTTCTAATTTGCATGTGGCCCATGTTCACCCATGTGCACCCATGTGTGAACTATGAATGCACTAAAATTCAATTGAGAGTGAACTAAAACTCAACTAGGAATGAACTTAAACTTAATTAAGAGCGAATTGAAAGTTAATTAAAAATTAACTAGTAACAAACTAAAAGTTAAATATAATGAACTTAAAATGAACTAAGAATGAACTACAAGTTAATTAAAAGTGTTCAAATTAAAAGTGAACTATAAGTGAACTAGGATTTAACTAAAAATCAACTGGAAATGAACTAAAATTTAACTAGAGGCTAACTAAGAGTGAACTGAAATTAAATTAAAATTTAAATACAAGTTCATTACAAGTCATGGATGACATTCAAATGAATGAACCCCATGGCATTGGCATATGTGACATTCAATTAAATTATTATTATTTTTTTATAATCTTGTTCCTTTCATAATTCCTAATTCTCCTTTTAATCCATGGACTAGAAACATGATGTTATTGATGAATATCCTCTTACAACACATGTCCATTACCATTTGTCATAGTTTTTAAATTTCAAATGTTTTGGAAATAGTGATTTTGCTTTTTTTTCCCATTATTGGTGGGCATGTTGAAGTGACATGTTGTTTAAAAAACTCAAAGCAAAGTGAATTTTGTTTTCATAATAGGTTTTTTTTCCACACTTGGTTCCTTTGTTGAAGATTTCAGTGAAACCTCTTCAACTTCATGTTCTTTTTTGGTACATACCACCTATTAATATATGGGTGTTTCCACCTTATTTCAATTGTAAATAATTCATTTCTTGCAACAACTTGCTCCATTTGTCTTCGAAAACTCCTTGTTAAAATTCTCATAATCGTGAATGAATAAAAAATTGACTTGGAAACTCATGAGAACCCCTTTTAAATATTAAAGATAAATTGATTTATAAAAAAACCAAACTCAAAAACATAGTTTTTTTCACATTAGATTGTAGAAATTTCCCTTGGAAATTGATCCTTTTTTATTTATTTATCCTTTGAATCCTTGCATCTTAAACCTTTATCCATGTCAAAAAATCTGATCTTTTGTTTTAATGTTTACAATCCTCCTATTTAATTAACACCTATTTTGAATATTGTTTCCACTTTAGTTTTTCCCACGGGCATTAATTATCCACAACCTCTACACACAAACATAAGGATATTTTTTGTGTATTTTTTTCTTTTTGTTAATTTGACATAACATCAAAACATGACCAAAAATCAATAAAACAAATGAGTTTAAAATATTTTTGAAAATATCTCCTTGAAACCAAAGTTCCATGTAATGTCTTTAATATGGTTGCCAAGTGGTAAGGCCACAACTCCATAATAAACCAACTGACACTTATGCTTTATAATTATGCTATAACTATAACAAATAACAATATGTTGAGAAACCTACAACTTAGTCCATTCAAATCTAGTGTTGCATATTTAAACATGTTGAACTACAATTAAAACTTCTACACATCCAAAGATAATGAAAGTCAAAACAATAACAATAAAAACATTAAAAAATCATAAAATATAACAATCAAGGACAAGATGCTTTGTAAAAGAAAGAAATTTACTACATGAGATAGAAATAATGAATATAACTCTATTTCATGAATAGATGAAGATCTTTTGCCATGTTCCTTTTCTATCATTGTTTTTGGATTTTCAAAACTCACATATGCTAAAATGATGTTACTATCCCTATTCCTTGATTTAATCCCCTTCTTAAATAAAATTTTGAATCAAATCACAAAAGGTAATCCACAATTTGTCTCAAAATCATAATTTCCAAAACAACACCACCAATTTTGAATCCTTATTATCCTCAATTACCCTATTTACCATGCATGCTATTTCTCGAATATTATTACAAAATTGTTTGATTATATGGTAATAGACATAAACCATTTCCCATCGAAAAATCCTTCCATATCCTTAAACCAACAATTTTCCTTATGTTGTAATCAAATTGTGTGTCATCTTCACAATTACCATGATTTGAAGACCTTTTTTGAATGTGCATTGTATGTTATCTTCATAATTACTTCATTGTGTGCAAGATTGTGGATGCTTAACTTCACAATAATATTTTCAACATCTTCATTTAATTATTCAACATGTGTAAAATGATTGACTAAGATTTCCATGTTATAATTATAATGACATTTGCTATTAAAGGAGGCAATTCTTACGACATATAATTTTTTTTTATCATGGTGACATTCACTAGCACAAAGGTTGTTTATGTGTCCCATGTGTGTTTCATTGTGCTTAGGTCAATATTTTCATATGGATGGCACATTGAAAAAGACCATACCCATAATGAATCAATTGGTTTTCCCCCTTTAAGGTTATAGTTCATTTTGTGACCACTTTGTTTTAGTTCTCTTAGGGTGCAAACAAGATATTTTGTACCTACTTTGTTATCTTGTTTTCTAGTAGAAAAAAAAAAATTTCAAAACTTCTAACCTTCCTCTAGCATTTCAAATCAAATGGAACCTTTAGCTTTCCTCATTGTGCCCTTTAGCCTACTTCCAACTTTTCAAAAAAAAAAAACCATACCATATCATTTGGAGTTGGAAAAGACCCCAAAAGACTCCCCAAAATTAAGTTAGTTTTTAGAGGGTTGGAGATGAATTTAACTATGAAAATAAACTCCATGGACCAAAAATAAAATAAAATATAGCACATGTCATGAGGGTTGGGGAAAAAAAAACAACTACTTGCATAAAAACATTAATGTATTTTCAAGTGCTTGAAATCTAAATTTCAAACTATCCAAAATTAAAGGTCCAATTCAAGTACTTGCTAATACATTGGAAAAACATAATTATATCAATTTAGCTTTTGAATCAATGACAACAATAGTTTAAAAAAAATTATTGATTGTTTTTTACATTATCTCCATATAATCATTTGCTTGTCGTTACTTTTTTTCGAAGACCCCAATATTTCATTATGATATCTAATTTTTTGTGTCTACTTTACCATGTTTTCGCCCCTCAAATAATGATCATAGTTTACTCAATGTGCCTAATAACATTTCATCAACCAATGGATAATAGACAGATTCAAATTTATCAAAAGGTCAATTGATTGAAATATTTTCTATATCAAGGTTTTAAATTGCACAACATTATTTTGTGCAACTATGACCAAATGACACATTCAAACCTTTGAGCATGCATGTGTGTTTTTTCGATAAATTTTTAATGGTGAAATCTAACAAAATATAGAAAAAATAGTCGAATTTAGACTATAAAAACAAGAAAAATCAATATCTTTATTAAAAAATGATGAAAATTTTACCCAAAAAAAATCGTAGCTGAAACCTTTGGATATCAACTAGAATAATTACACATGCTTGCCAATTAAAAACAAGTTATAGTGGTCATTTGAAGGTCAAGGTAATTTATGTCTATCCTTTTCAACCCCCAAAAAAAGAAACTTCATTTTGCGAAAGCCCATCAAGAACCTTGACAAGTTTCACCTATGGAAGCATTATTTAAAGGTTTAAGCATGGAGCCAAAACATGAAGCCTTTTAAATTGCATCATTGATGCTAAAAGAATAAGAAACCTTAATCAAACAAGGATGTCGTTATTTGATCTTTTAATGTTCCACAACTAGTTAATCATATGTTAAGACTAGATGACAAACTTGCACACTTGATAATACAAGGGAGTTAGGGTGACAAGCCTTAAAAAGACCATCATGTATTGTACATATATATGTGTGATGAAGGAACCACTTCAAACAACATTTTGGAAAGGGAAATAAAATATCAACTATTTTAAATTTTTGAAGCTAGTTTACCCCAAGTTTTGCCAAGTGAAATATAAAGATGTCACCAATTACTCTTGTGATTATATGCAATTTGGATAAAGTGTCTTGGCGTTTCCATTCCAAGGCCAAGTTAGTTCACCCAAGCCCATTGAATCCAAGCAAAGATCCATACTACCACCACCTTTACACTTCATCCCACCTTTTGCCCCACCAATCTTGAACACCTTAACAAAAGCTTTTAGGAATGCACCTTTGGCTACCATGCCACAATTCCATTCTCCACATCCAAATCACTCGTGTACCAATGGGGTGCAACCAATCTTTACCCAATTGCTTGTTGTCATAACACCTGGATTCCCAACTTGCCCAATTTGTTGACTCGGCAATCTCTAATCACTATGCCTTTAATTTGAAGAATTAAATAAATATCCAACTTTAAAGATTAAACTTGAAATTTTGTCATTTGGACAAAATATCAATAAGACATCAAATATTAAAAATGATGTCTTGTGTAATATTTTAAATCAAATAATGTAAATAAAATGCACTTTACTACATTGTCATAAAAAGTGAGGAAGTCACAAGTTACAACTTCAAAAGCATATGAAGAGTGTGGGCTTGGTAGATGAAAATTGAAAGAAGTGCAGTTTGATTCCTTGGCTCATTCTGTTATAAGTCTCATTTCTAAACAACACAAGGAAATTGGAAAGACAGGCATGCCCAATGTTTTCTTTAAGGATTTTGGCAAGTGACTTAGGTGAGTGAGAACTGTGTGCATAATTAGCTAGCAACGAAAAACACTTGAATTGGTGGTATTACACAACACAAATATGTTATACTACTATATGGTGAACTTAGTAAGGAGGAAGTGGCCCGGTGTTTCTTTCACTTTCAAACTTTCGCCAAATTTCAACCTGAAAAATATGATTTTGCCCTATACAAAGGATTTTTCATGGAAAAAAAAAGACCCAAATTTGCCAGATTTTGAAGATTTATTCATTTATTTCCCAAATTGTCAAGAATATAGAAGGATTTTATTTTATTTTTCCTATTTTCATATCTAGTATGCAACCAAATTTGGCTAAATTATTTTGTAAATGTTCTCCACTTTGGCTACATTACAAAATCCTTAAAAGAACCCTGCTCAAGCTATCTGGTGATTTTTGCCTAATAAAAAAATCCTTGATATAATGGTAGCCAACTCACGAGACCCATTTTATAAGAGAAATTAGATTTGGCAACATTTGGCCAATAAAAAATTATGCTGGGCAGTGGGCAATGGGCATGGCACTTCAATTGATTGCTTCCATTTAAGAATGCTTTGATTTTAATTTTAAGAATTTAGGTTAGGTAGAAGGGGTTACCGCCCCCCCCAAAGAGAGCAATCCACGTCCCCACCTCAAATAAAGGAAAAATAATGTTTTAAATTCTAACCGAGCTCAAGCTGAATATTTAAACCGTTTATGAACTCGAAAATATCTCCCAGGCAAAAAGAAGAAGATAGGTACTTAGGTGTCCAATTTTTTAATTTAAAAAAAATTTCAACTTTTGTGATGTAGCTGAAGTGGCAATCATCCATAAGAAGATTTAATTACATTTGGCCAACAAAAAATTGAAAAAAAATAAAAAATAAATTAGCATCCTTCTATATTTTTTCCTACCTACTGCAAGTTGGGATGATAGGATGTGGCGTTTTTCTTTTTTATATGTCAAAATTTGGCAGCCAAAAAACTCAAAACACACTAAAATTTCTCCCCCAAAAATAAAATCCCTGGTACTACCGACCCCACCTAAAGATTCATTGCAAAAGAACAAGGTAAGACAACTTCTATTCATCTACTATATATTGAAATTCATTATTCAACATAGATCCTGACAACACTAGTTTTTCCACAAAAAAAAAATGTATTCTTACGAAGTG
>Ga0209208_10000832_pt1 | contig 41844 bp, 34 predicted proteins | sample S1TSphfallax_3_FD_187694 | JGI IMG/M metagenome (GOLD analysis project Ga0209208, IMG submission 187694) | Host-associated microbial communities from peat moss isolated from Minnesota, USA - S1T2_Fd - Sphagnum fallax MG (SPAdes) (version 2) | ecosystem: Host-associated > Plants > Peat moss >... | reverse complement strand
GAGTGAAGTTGATTCCAAGTTCTGCCATGCCAACATAACAATAGCCATGCTGAGAGACAAGGAAGGCAGGCAGGAAACAAAGCAAGCTCAGATTTTGATATGGACACTCCAAGAAGACACAGCAACACAAAACCCTAATATTGTCTAAGCTCAAAGAAATTCCCAAGAGACAATCGAAGAGGAGTTCAGCCATATTGAGCTCCTGGCTTATCTTCTTCAAACAGCAGTTTTTCTCATGTATCTGATTCCAAATTGATCATGATGTTCATCTCTAAAATGATGAGATTCATGCTGGTTTTAAGTCCTTGCAAGGTGACACCTCTTTTTTTCCCTCCAGAGTCATCACCGCGACAGCTACTACAATGTCCCCTAGCTAATAATCCCAGTGCAGAACAAAACAAAGAATTTTGTTTTGCAGCAGAAGAAGGTGAGAAAGATAGAACTGCAGCAATTCTCTAACGTTTTCTGAATAATAATTTGCAGCAAAGAAGATAGAGCTGTAGAAGTCTCCAAGGGTTTCTGGAGTGTGTGTCTGTTTTAAGGTGTTGCATCAAAACCCTAAACCTGAGAAATAAGTATAACCACAGACAAAGGAGAGGAACATGGAGGAGGATGATGATTCTTGTTCAAGTACCATCCAAAAGGGGAGCATCCTCTTCGAAAGCTCCAAAACCGCCGCCACCGCCACTACTGCCAGCGCCATAGCCACCTCCAATTGTGGGAGGAGGGACATGTGCCGCAGGCCCGTAATCAAAAGACATGAAAGGGAGACCGGCAGGACCTCTTCCTCCGCCACCTGCTGCTGGAACATTCCCCCCACTAACAGGCCTTCTTTGATGCACTCCATCAAAAGACACTGCAATATCTTCCTCCCTCATCCTCGAAGCTCAATCCTTCAGAAGAGGGGTTCCAAAAATCTTCAAATCTGATGCTCACAACAACAACAACAACAACAACAACAGCAGCAGCAGCAACAACAACAAAATTGACTACCAATTGGTTCCCAAAAAGCTCAAGAATCAATCGATCTTTTGGAATTGGGAACCATTGATGCAAAGCTCCATCCAGCACAAAGTCCAGAACACACTAATATGACCTGAAAGCAAACCAGTCTCGTCTGGTGGGGACTTGTGGTAATACCAGTTCAATTTTCTTTTTTGCAATGAGCCAAGTTGATTGGCCCATCACTCAAAAACAAATAAAAAGAAGCTTGCATGGTAAGTCCACTGTCCACTGTCCAAGTGTCCGAGTGAAAACTAATATGTTCCAAAGACTATACACAACCCAACACTGGTTCAAACCAACAACAGTTCAAATAGGAAATGCTCCATGAAGTTCCCCAGAAAAGACAAACCACATCACCATTTCACATAGTAAGTAACATTTGGTGAAGATTCCTCAAAAAAATGTGGGGGCCGAATGGAAACCTAAATATGTCTACTTTCATGTTCCTTGTTTGCACTATAATCTACTATACCAATAAATTTCTCTAATTGAATACATTACACAACGCATCTAACCATTTTATCTTTGTTCCAAAACTTGCGCCTATTTTTTCATCAGATAGGATTTTGTGCATTTTACACTTTTAATCAAACTGAATTGGTGTTTTATCTAGCTTTCCGATCAAAAAATCATGCCTATTTATCATAAGGAATCCATGCAAATTGGAAGTTCACCATGCAATAGTCCATAGTTTGGCATCAATGATGATGGAGCCACATGAGTGGAAAGCATGGGTGAAAATGGAAGGATGGCAGATGGAAATTTGTTTTTTTTTTCACTTGTAAATGATTACTAGAATGGCAAAGGTTCAGCCACAAAATTATGGTACTTACAAGTCGGAGATGGAGAAATTAGGACAACCCATTAGAAGACAATCTGCTGGACTAAGTAAGCAGCTCTCTAACTGTCAATGTGTAACACAGATCTGAGCTCTTGATAGAGGTGTACAAACAGCAGTACAAATGCCTTGTTCAGGTACATAAGAAGATTATAGGTCTAAAAGATCGTTGCCTAGGAGGATATACCTTGTTTCTCTATGATGCACATTGGAGGGCAGCACCATTTTCTTTAGGGTGCACTTGACATGAGCTGCACTTGACACAGCTTTCATGAGCCTGATGATCTGCAATATCGATGTTCATTCTGTCACTGAAGTATCGCAATGGAACTGTATCATTAAGAGGGGGATGGACTGGCCAGAGCAACAGGTGGCACTGGGTTCTGTAAGGGTGAACAACTTCTCTTACACATGTTGTTGCAACTACTTCCGCCAGTACAGCTCCAGTTTCTGCATCTGGAAACGAGAGAATGCAACACGGGCTTCACTCTTTCCTTGAACTTGATCATGAGGAAAAACGTGATTCTGTAGCCTATGACCATACCGAACACAATTGCCAAATCTATCCACTTGCTCCACTTGTCTGAATCTCATACAGATTCTGCACTACATAGAAACCTGTGATAGGAGGCCCAACAGGTTTTCCATTCATGATTGAGTTCTGGAAGGTCAAGCTGAGGAAGTCATTTTGATACATGCCCTGCACCAGTCCGCCCCCACCCCCAACAAACCGACATCCCCACCCACAACTGGGTATTTGGCATTTACCAAGATATGGCTGTGAGGTTCATTTAGAATATTTGTTCCAAAACTTTCCATTTATTGTCTTCAAATATAATCATATGATTATTTGATTTCCTAATGGGATCCATTTCAAATACGAAATATACAATTATGAATGGGTTTAAGTGAAGGATGATCAACCTGAAGAGCATATGTGTGGAAACTTATATATGACATTGGGTAGCGCCACACAGGTTTCGGTAAATCCAGTCACAATCGGAAGAATCCTGCAACCAGTAGAAATATGCCCTGTACCAAAGACTAGCAGAACTAATTAGGGTTCTTTACCTTTGTGTGTTAAAGTCTAGTGTGTATACATATGTCATGGAAGGTGAGGAGCATTTCCAAAAAAATCTACAATTTCTAAGAAAAACTTGCAAATTGATGTTCTACTGGGAATGGGTCATCTTACCTGAATTCCAGCACCTGTGATTATACCCATCAAAAAGTTGGGAACAATACTAGCAACAACCATCATTAGGCTCTCCACACATGCGACACATGCAAACAGCATGAGCACAAAGTACGCAAAATGGTCCCACCCCGAATGCAAATCGACCATGAAGTAACATATTGATCCAGATACCCATGAGATCAGAAATAGGAATAGCATTGATGAAAGCGAATTGCCAATCACAAATGCTGCCACTCCATAGTGCCCATTTAACCTCTCATGAGAGAACACCTGTAATTCCCACATGTGATGCTCAAGTGTTCTTTTTAGCAAGAATGAAAAAATTTCCTGCTAAACTTGACACTATATTTACAAAACTGTTCACAAACCTATAGTAGAGCATTTTGATAAACCCTCAACCCTAGACCCTGCTAGGAAAAAGCTGTGCAAAAATTGAAGCAGAACCTGAACAAGGTCTGGGTTGATTACGAGTGCTGAGACAACAGTTGCACCTTCATGTCCTTCACAAAGGAAGGGAAGCCACCAATGGACATGAATGTAAGAAATCCAGCAATGTAAGACATACATCCTGCCCTCCCCTACATTCACGAGTCACATCACATGTAATGTTAAATTCAGCACAGTCAAGCATTCAAAGAGAACACCATCTTGAACACCACCTTGACCACACTCCCAAAAGGGCACTAACTTCATGCACATCACATTGCTTGCTTCCAATGTAGCTAACAACAGAGTTCAGGGTTCAGCATTCAGGATTTTAAGCAGATAGATATCCTGTTCAGTCAGCAGCAGGAGAACTTCCTTTCAATAATGAACAGACAAAAAAATGGGACTTTCATCAAACATGATCCATGTGATTCAGAAAGATGCTAGGGGGGAAAACATTTACTCACCATGATGGATGTGGAGCTGGTGCCAACTTTGAAATAGATTGTGCCGATGCAAAGAGTGAGAAAGATGTATACCACAAGACGTAGCCAATAATATCCAATATCTCTTGACATGTTCACAAATGATCTCTGTGTGAGAATGAAAGACTGCCGGAAGAAGCTCGCTTTGCTTGCACTTGACTCTAGATTTGAGCCTTCCTGATAGGAGATTTACAACAGCACCCAAGTGTTGGAGAATCATCTTAAACCCTACACCATAAGTACATCTTGTACACTAACTCAAATATTCTGCTTGGTTAATGAGACTTCAAAGAAAGCATGATACACATGAGGCAATTAACCCCTAAACTGTAAACCCTAATACCACATCTTGAGCACAGCTCTAGATCTCTTGCAAATCTGTACAGTTTTGGCTGCAAAACTCCACTGCAATTTAGATCTAGAAGTTTGATGGTGTTTTGAGCACTTACAATCTGATTGATTTCAAGCACGTGGGCAAGAGCATTGTCATGGAACTCAGAGTTTAAGAATGACTCAGTTAAGATCTTCACCACCTGCTTTGTTGTCATTCGATCAAGTGGATCAGTACTGCCTGCTTCAAAGTCCTGTAGCAATGGCAGCAGCAACACAGAGAGAATTTTCAGTGTCTCTAAAAACATCATCTGATAAAGACAGATTGCTCCATGAAATTGAAGGTTCCTAAACCCTAAATCCTATATCCCAAACCCTTCACGTTGGTCTAGAAGGTTCTTCATATTCACAATGTGAACATCATCATTGCTTTGAAAGGAAGCCAAAAAATGTGTAAAATTTTTCAAATGAGAAAGTAGACTCCAGATAGATAGATCACTGACATCAGTGATTTCCTCGATTCTGATGACACTTGAGGGGTAGTTATGGAAAAAGCAAGTGAGGAGCACATACCCTGATTTTGAAGGAGCCCTTCAAGGTAGCCTTGACACGGTCAAAATCAGCATTCACAGTTCGCAGGAAGTGGTCTGCTGGGTTTCGCAGTGGTGGACATGGGAAGCCAGAAGCTGAGAAGTGCTGCAAATAAATAAATGAACACAAGATGATGGAAATTAGAGCTTGAATCTGAGGATTGTGGGGGGAGCATAACCGCCATTCCTGAATTCTAACACAAACAAAGAATAGGAAGCATGAGACTCCAGAGCATAAAACTCATGACAATTGTGTAAAATACAGATTTGTACTACCATGCACAGAAGGGTTTAGGGTTTTGTTGGGCTTTGCTTATAGAGCTCAAGAGAGCCAGGGGAAGAACCTCATTGGCAATAGCAGCTTCACCTAAGAAAATGGTTTGGCCATGTGAAAGCAGAAAGAGGTTGTCAAACAGATCAAAGACTTCACTGCAGGGCTGATGAATGGAAGCAATCACAGTGCCCCCATCTCTTGCCAGGTTTTTCAATGTTGTGATTACAAAGAAAGCCGAAGCACTACATCATTCAGAAAAAGCAATCTATGAGTAGTAAGGAAGCAAATAGGACTTCTGCAGAAAAATAAACAAAGGCTTAGGGTTTAGGGAGCTTTTGATTTACAGAAATGTTTTTTTGGGTCTTGAGCAGTGATGAAAGCTTGACAATGAATTCCTCATACATGTGGCACAAGAATAGCAGAAAAATTATATGGGTGAGAAGCAAAAAAGCTTATTGCGGCCAAGAAAGAAATAATTGAAACTCTAGAAGTCCAGGCACACCTGTCAAGACCACTTGTGGCTTCATCCAAAAACAGCATATGAGGGCGAGTCAGAATCTCCAAAGCAATACTCACACGTCTCCTTTCACCACCACTGAGTCCCCGGAGATGCCAGTTCCCAATTGGTGTATTGGCACAGTCCTGAAGACCCATGTCAATTGATTGTGCTCTCTACTATTGCCCTCTTCTCAGCCTTTGGCATATGGTCTGGTAGTCTTCGATTTGCTGAATAGTGTATTGTTTCTTGCACTGTCAAGGTCCCAATCAAGTCATCTTGCTGTGTCACATAAGCCTGCAGGCAACAAAAAAGTTCAAACACTCTCTTGCACACAATTCACAGAAGCAAGCATGCAGCAGCAGCAAAAACCTTGACATGAGATGATCAAATTGGGGACTTACAAATGATCTCCAATAAATCCTAATGACATACAATAAACCCTAAACCCATCTCCATTCTCTACTCAAAGGGAAGCAGCTGCACAGTACTGCCTGAAACCTAAACCCTAAACCCTGCAGATGCAGTTATGGGCCGGCCCACAGCAGGAATCAGGAATTTGGAAGACTCACAGCCATGCCGTAAGAGAGCTTTGTTTTGTGTCCATTCACGAGAGTGTCTCCTTTCAATGTGGCATTCTTTGCCAACCTTCCTGTTGATCAATCGCTGAAGGAAGCTGTCAGTAAACATATAGAATGTTGCAAAGCTCGAGGAGGTCGGAGATCATGAATGTCAAGTACCTCAGCAATGAGCATCAGGACGTCCATACCTGCAAGAGAGTCTAGCAGCGAGGTTTTTCCTGAGCCCGAAGGACCCATGATGGCAAGCATGGAGCCAGGCTCTGCATAGCCCGTAAGCCCATGCAGCACCGTTCGGATCTCTCCTCTGCCATTCGTGATTGACACCCACAAGTCCACCCATGTAAGACGAGCGGAAGCGTCGTCGTCGTCGTCGTCGTCGTCGTCCCCGACCTGCTTGCTGCGACTTCCTACATGCCTTTTGGCCTGGTTCCTCGTCGCTAGCGTATGGCGCTGCTGCAGCTGCTGCAGCTGCTGGTTAATCTCCCGCTGCGTACTTGAGCTGCCACCTGCATGATCTCGACCCTGTTGTGATCTCCCGACGACGGGATGTACTGTCTTCCCTGCTGCATGCATCCCGTTTGTCTCTACCGCCATACGAGCTGATGCAGGCATAGTCGTGGCCAGCAAGCACTTCTGAGCTCCTATATCTCTACAGACCTTCGCATGAGCTGCAGCAGGTACGCAATGAACTGTAATATCCCAGAACAGCTACTTTGCTAGTACCCAAAAGTCTCAGCAGCTTCACGCGCACTGCAAGCAGCTGTCAAGAAGAGGAAACAAATTAATTATGCATACTACTAGTCGCCAAGCTCTTAGAATTTCAAACTCCAAAACCCTCCACTACTGATCCTCCAAACAAGCATCGACATCTACTGATGATCAGCGCGAGCGCGAAGAAAGTCAGACGTATCGTCCAGTACTTTGGTTGCTGCAAAGCTCATGATGCACCAAAGCTTCCGTTAATAATCTTTGGTAGTAAATCTGCACCGGCATGCAGCTACTCCCAGCTACCTAATACAGCTAGGAATGAATATCCCAGAGCTGCGTATTGACTCCTGCAGCCAGTTCTGCTCTTGCAACAGCTACCAATCTAATAATACACAACAAAAGTCCTCCTAGCTGCAACACCCCCCACAAAAACAAAAACAATCATAGCACCACCACCACCACCACCAGCTAGACTATACAAGTTGTACAATCGAATCAAGAGAGAAAATCCTGATCTACAAAGTTCGCTATACATGAGACGGTACACGACAGCTGCAAGCCTGCTGCAGTTTAATCACCACAAGTTGTACAATTCACCGGAGTTGTTGAATGACAGGCAGTAGCTGCTGTAGTACTACTGAAAGCAAAACAGCAGCTGGAGCAGATTTGCAGCGACAAACTGCCCACAAATCAGTCATATGATCAAATGTGTATTAGTCCTGCACTACTGATCTGCTGCTGTTGCTGCTGCTGCTACTGCTGCTACTTACATATCTATCTATAAGCTGCCATATATCATGAGTGTTTAATTTATAGCAAATGCAGACAAAGCGCAGCTGAAGAAATCGAAGCTCCTGCTGCTGCTGCTACTACTCGTCCTCCTCCTGATGATGATGATGAGGATGAAGCAAAAACATAAATGTTTGCATTTGTTGTTGGTCTTGCCTTGGTAGGCAACGATATTGATTGTGTTGAGATTCATTATAGAGAGAGAATATGAAAGCCCATTATGAAGCCCATAGTAAGCTCCTTCATCCAATGTATACTTACACTTAGTGAGCAGCAGGCCATGGCATTCTAGTAGTGAGCAAGCTAGCTAGCTCACTACTAGAATGGCATGGCCTGACTGCTACTGGGACTTTGTTATATAGTTTACTTACATCAAACACAAACCAAACAACAAGTTTCATACACAAACCAAACAACAAGTTTCATGATAACACAAAAAAAAAAAAAAAACAAAACTCAAATTGAAAAGCACAATACCTGCCCCACCTAGTACAATACCTTGGCCAGTTTCGACACTAATTATATTTTTTTCAAAAATGTTGAAAATTTTCAAACATTATTGTCTTCCCACATCAAAAAAAATTATTTTGTGAAGGAAAAAAAATAGTGAATATTTAGGAATATTTCATTTGTTGAAAATGAATGTTTCAAAATTATTTTAATTATGCGATGGACATGTGATGAAATGGGCAATGTACTACTACTACTATGGGTAGTAATAATAAGGCCCACTTTAGACTAGGAGTCAGGGTTGAAAAAACTCGAGGGCCAACATTGAGCATTTTTTTGGCTTGTTGTTTGGCCCCAAGTTACTAATAAGCCCTAAAACATTGACCCGTCAAAATATTAATAAGCGGGGAACCAGATCACACCCAAAACATTAATAATGAACACACGGTTGGCCATAATAATCCATTTCAATCCCATCTTCATGGCCAACCCATTCGTGCATGCTCTAGTCATGATGTTTCTCTACCATCTACAAGAAGGGGGTGTGTCACATTGGGCCCTTGCCATTTGCATTAAAAAGTATCTAGAGGGAAAAGAAGAATTATGGAAACTATCTCAAATATTTCACCATGCAAAAATATAATCTTCAAAAATTCCTCTAAAAGAAACCAAAATCCTTCAAGATATATTACAACTCTATAACTAATCTCAAGTTTCAACACAAGCCAAAATATCATTTTTCTATAATCCTCATATAAAAATAGACCTATTATTATTACCTAGGGACCAAAATCCCTTAAGCTACTCAAATCCCCCATGTTTCTTGTATTGGTGAATTTTGGCCAAATTTCGACCTGAAAATATATGATTTTGACCTATACAAAGGATTTTTCATGGGAAAAAAAATACTCAAATTTGTCAGATTTGTCAGATTTTATTTTATTTTTTCAAATTGTGAGATTTTTATAACAAGCTCCAGTAGATAACCAATAATCTATTTGAAGGATTTTTATTTATTTTTACTTTCATATTTAGTATGTAGCCAAATTTGGCTAAATTATTTTGTGAATGATCACCACTTTTGCTACATGCATGTTTACAAGTATGTAAATTTGAAAAATAATATTCTATGCATAACCTTGAATATATGCAAAAAATATTCATACCTAAAGTCAAGTGTGTTGTGATATTTGGATAACAAAAGGTAAATGCATCAAACCCTAATTTCATTTTATTTTGTTAGTTAAATGGGATGCCTCTCAAGAAGTTTTTTTTTTTTTTGTTTTTCTCCTCAATTTGCAATTATCCAATTTGATTGGCCCATCACAAGAAAAAATTGAAAAATATTAAAACTTTGGAAACTCCCTCAAAATTTAAGTTTCTACATGAACATATAATGCTTTCCCTTTTGGTACAACTTATAGGTGAGAAAATGAGAACTTTGGACAAATCACATGGAAAAAATTTGAGAATTGTTAACATGTGAGAAAAGTGCACATGTATAGGAGTGGGAGGTATGTGATAAAAATATATTTCAAACACAAGAGCTCCTACTTTGGAAGGCCATAATTTTCATATCACTTAACAAAATTAGATCATTCAAAAGCTTACTAAAACACTCAAAATTGAGTTACAAATTAATTTTAAACTCCTCACCAATGAAACATCAACCATGTTATTATTGTCTTTTGATAGACTACAACCGACTTTAGATTCAATCCAAGGTCCAAATTTGCAGGAATCAATTTGGACTCATTTGAAGCAAATTAAATACTTGAGTTGAACCCTGGCTTGCATCTTAGTAGTTCTTCAAATTATGGGCATTTTTTACTTTTCTTTTTCTTTCTTTTTTGCGGAACCAATTGATGTTCCCTTCCATATGATGCCTTGTAGATTTAGTTTTGATTTGCCTCTTTTTGGTCTTGGACCCTCATCTAAAAGCCATGGGTCCAATTTAAGATTGCTCTATTTCATTAGATCGTAGACCTTCGATCGTTATCCAAAAAGGTCCCAAGTGTTCACTTGTGGCCATGTTTATCCTAGTCAAGAATGAATAAAGCATTTTGATTGTTGTGTTTTGACATCGGATTGGAGCTCTGATTTTTCTTCAATTTTCTCAAAATGTGGACATTTTCCTTCATTTTTAATTAATTAAATAACTAATACGTACTTTTTTTTAACCTTGAAAAGGAATATATGATAAGAGATACCCATACCTTCCACATCTATCAAAAACAAATTGGTACTATACCAAGACCCTAACCTAATGAAAATTATGAGTGCTAATAAATTTTAACCCGATGGGTAAATAAATTGAAAATATATACCCAAGTTTTTGATATACCCAAGGATATATCAAAAACAAAATACCGAGTTTTAGATCCTCTAAAATGTTAGTGATCAAAGAATTATCAATCCTGAAAATAATAAGCCTTACAATCACACAATCAAAGATATTTGTAATCAATTTCAACAAATCAAATATCTCTTCTTTTGATTATAGTAAAAAGGCTTGAGTATATGGATGTAGAATAGGTTAACAAAATATTGGTGAAATTGAACTCAACCATGAATTACAAATAGTACATTCTGAGTTAAATGATGACTTTCAATTTACACATCGACTTTGAATTAGATTGATTTTTTTCAGGTGTGAAATGTTTCGTGATATGATTGAAAGCTTACTCATCCCATCATAGAATTCACACATAGCATTCCATCATGAACCAAGACAAGGGTTAACTATTTGTCCAATAATGAACCAATCTTGTCTCCACCATTTACTCACATTGACATCCTCAAATTATTTGAATAATCAAAAAAGTATAAAATTGTCATTCAACAAACAATAAAAGGTTGCCATCACCTCAATTTTCAAGTCACTTATTTATATCTTCATCATATGCACTTCATTTTTAAAAGTTATAGGAGTGTTACCTCATGCTCTAGAAATCTATCTTGGAAGTACAAATGGAAAGGAATAATGAAAAAATAACAAGAAGAAAAATAAGCCTTGCAACTTATAAAACACATTTTTTCTTTTCCTTTCTCTCTCTCTCCACCCCTCCTACTTTCAAATTTCATAACTTCCTTATTCATTTTAAGGGATTTAAAATGCTATAGGAGCACCACCTAAAGTTCTACAAAAATGGAAATTGTATTTTAAAATGTTTCACAAAGTGTGTTACAATGAACTCTCAGTTCATTTTTTGAAAACTTGGCAAAACATTTACCACTCACATTAACATCTAACTATGAGTTAATTTTGTGGGAACGTCGTGGAAACATTTGATATTTTTGGTCAATTGCAACGGCATTTACACAATAAACCTCTTTTTAATTCAAAGTGTTAATACAAACTAAACTAATAATATAACCCTTGTTTGTATACATACAGGTAGTTATTAGAGGTTCATGCCTAATTTAAAAAATTATTATCTAGTTTTAATTATTTGAGTTTGTTGGATGTAAAAACTGCAAAACTTGTGGAACTTAGAAAGAAAGAAAGAAAGAAATTACAGAAAAAAATTGATACTAGGGTTTTAGGAAGAGGGTCTGAGTATTGAGTAGAGGCCTTTCCATGATTTTCAACCAGTTCCCTTGCGCCTACCAATGCACCACCACCCCTGTTTTCGGGCACAGTGAACCAGCACCCCCCCCAGCGCACCATCCACTGGATGTCCATTATTACTCAGTTGTGGATGAACCTTAACTGAGTTAATAATCGGTTTCACCCTTGGTAACCAATTCTGTAGGAAATAGGTTTTAATAAAAGCAACTGAGCTAACCATGGTTGAACTGGAATCCAACAGAAAACTGTTTCCTGACCACTAACCATTCATCCTTAATGGTGTGCTGATTCACTGTGGCCCCTGGTTTTTCTGTTTTGGGGCCATCCCATTGGATGAACCCCAACTTCAGTCCCTTTCCCACCCTGGTAGGTTAGGGGGAATTTATTAATAAAATTTCATTTTTTGACATTTTCTTTTCTATTTCTTGATTAAACCTTTGTTTCTTAATAAAATCTTTTAACACCATGGCTAAATATATTTATTTCCTAACTAAATTTGCACCTTTTGGTAAAAGCTCTTTAATTTTTTGACTAAACTTTTATGTCTTAACAAAATTTCTCTACTCCTTGACTAAAACTTTTTTTTTTGGAGAATTTTTTTAATTTTTTAATTCAATCTTTATTTCTTGATAAAACTTTTTTACTAACATCAAGTAAGGTATTCCTAGTGGGTCAAATTTGTAATGACCTAACAATTCTTTTTATGTGAATATTACATTGCCTTAGAGTTTGTGACATCATCAACAAAAGTTTACACTTTAAATGAGGATATTATTTTTTAAAATTATACTCATTTGTTGTAATTAAATTTACATCCAAATTAAGATATTGCAGTTTGTTAGATATACTCGGGGTTTAAGCATTACCAATACAATGGCTGTTAATTAATTTTGAGATGTACCAGAGAAACATAAAGATTGCATCGAAGGACTTGAGCGCCTTACTATGCAATGCATATTTTTCACTATGTGAAAAAAGCCTGGAATTCATTTTAGGCAAGAAAATTAAATAGTCCCTAATTTAATTGTAGGTTATGCATTTAAATATTCGTAAAGCACTGCAAGGATTTTTCCTTTGTATTTTCAGCTCCCTTTCTTGCCTGAAGAACAAACATGTTTTCAGCAAGCGGGATCTTGTACGGTGGAAGGCAACAGCCAGGTTGTACTGGGATTTTCTGACCAGTGGAAGAGCCTGTCATAACGGAATTCATGGGGGACTTTTCAAAAACAATAAATTTTAAAAAAAAAAAAAAATTGCTTTGCACCTTTGTGTGTGTCTCTCTTGGTTTAAAGAAACCGGGGGACTTCACAGTGTCCGAAGGTCATGGGCACCCACTAGTTTCTAAAAATTGAAAAAATCCCACCTCTGCTTTACGTAGGAAAAGGACGTGAGTACAGGCCCTTCTGTGATTTTCGACCTGTTCCCTCGAGTGTTAGCTTTGTCAAGTTGTTCTCAAGATTTTCTTGTCACTCTTGTTACTCTACAAATGCATAATGCCCATGCGTATTTCGAGAACCCTAAACCTAAATCTGCACGAGGAGGATGCAAAGCAGGAGCTTGTGGTTGCTGGTTAGTTTGTGAGAGACATGGCGCCAGGGCAGAGTCCAAGTTCTCTTCCTCAGCAAGAGAGGCCAGTCAGGATGGGAGCTGCTGGTATAGCAAGTCCGAAGCGGGCAGTTTCACTGTCTAGGGATGGAGCCTCAGTGTCTCTTCTAGCGAAAGGGGAGCGGGAGCCTGTTGTGTCTGGTCCCAAGCAGGGAGCCAAGCCAACTGAGGTGTATGGGTTTGTTGGCGCTATCTCTACCCTGGTCGCTTTTGGTACTTCCTTCCTCTTCCTTACTTGAAAAGTTGTGCATCGTTTTGTTTGCAGCCTTTTTTGTTTCCTTGATCAATATTTATCCTATATGTGTTTTGATATGCTTTTGAAGTAGGCGATGATGGAGTTTCTGAAGGCTATTTCAGTTTGAAACCAGCTGCACAGTCAAATCTGCGCTTGAAGACAAATGGGAAGTAAAAGGATTAAGTTCCGATTGCCAGTCAGATGCTTGAATTCAAGATGGAAATTGACATGGTCCTTGCAAATGCAGTTGTATTTATAATTTGGGCATATTTGCCGGAATCATGGCTTCATGCTGTAGGCATCACTTACTATCCTAGCAGGTAATCCTTCTTGTTCTTCGCATCCCAAACCCCTCACTGCACTCCATTTTTGTGAGTAAAAGCATTTGGAGGTGCATCATTGCAAGAAAATGACAGAGCAACTTACAATTCCCAATTTCTCCAGTTTTCTAAGGTTTTGTTGGAATGGATTAGTATCTTCAATGTGGGAAATGGACTAATACACAAGAAGGCTTTGACAGTTCATGTGAATCCAATGTTGCAACTTGGAATCAAAGTTATTGCAGTCATTTGCCAGTGAAGTGTCTATTGACTGGATTGCCATGGTGGTAAGCCACAGGTATTGGGCAATGGCAATTCCCTCATATTTAATGGTGGCCATTTTTTTCATTTGCACTTTCTACACAAGCTTAAACTACATTGCAACACCTCCACCTCACTCTTTGAACACATTGTTTGGTAAGAGATCCCCTATCCTTGCTCTACTTTTATGGAGCAGTGTCTTGGATGCATGGTCAGCCTGGTAGTGAGGGTCAATTTCATGTTTTTTGTGTAGGTAGCTGTGATGTTTACATTCAATCCCTACCCTCAAACAAGCTGGAATCCAACACCCTTGTATTTCCCAAGCAATGAAAGACATCTGACCAGCTTATGAGATCGAGGGGAGCTTGGTTGTGGCAGATGAACATACAAGGCAGCCAATGAAGGTTTTGTGCACATCAGGTTCTCTTGGCAAGGAAGATCAGCCTATTGATTCATTATCGGACATCCCTATTACTACAGTCAATGCTTTGTTATTCAATCACAAACTTGGCTAGAATTTGTCATCACAAAGCAGTTAATGCAACACCAATGCCTGTGGGTGGGTGGAGCAGTAGTTCTCTTCAAGTTAAGTAGTGTGCTTGCATCTCCACATGATGCGAAAGCAACTTATTGTGGACATGTGAAATGTGAGGACAGTTTCATTCATGTCTGAATCAGGGTTTGGTTTTTGCAAGCAGTATGTTTCATGATCTGTGTCAAGAGAAGCCAAACTTTAGCTAGACAACACATCATGAGTGCAGAACCTGTTGTATTTATGTTGTAAGAGAAGCAGAATGGGCTTCCAGACTGAGAGACAACAGATTTGTCAACAGGATCTGATCAGTCATGGCGTGAAGGGGAGGAAACAACAGGTTCTGGTCAGTCATGGCATGAAGGGGAGGAAACATCTGGACACAAGAAACAGTGAGCTCTAAAACTTATTGGCAGGATGTATGTATCTTACATTAGGTCTTCATATTGAAGTGAGCAAAGTCAATTGCTCTTATACTGTGACCAAAACAGATCTGAATCTGCAGCCAACATCAATAGGTCTCCATGTTTCCTGTACAGGTTGTATCCTAGTAAGGTGTCCCCCTTAGCAATCTTTACCCTCAAAATTAGAGGGTTTCCTTTGGTATTGCAAGGAACATGCTGGATTCTGAATAGGAAAGACATATTGACTAAAGAAAAATTTCTTGGTTGAAACTGGCAGTATTGCTAAGGACAGATTATGATTGTGGGTAAGTCAAGGATAAATGTATAAGGTAAAGGTCACTACTTCAGGGCTTTAGTAAACCCACTTCATAATGTAGTGTCTTATTCTTGAAAAAGTCTGGAAGGTTACCCATGATCTCAATTGTGATGGCAGGCTGGCCTTGATTGCAGGTTCCATGTTACATCTCTATTCATGCTTTGGGATCATACCTACAACATCTTAAGTCCAGCAGTAAGAAGCCAGGTGTGCAAGTACCAGTGGTTGAATAACAATTTTCCCCCTTCATGTCATTTATACCAGAATTTTCTCTTCAACAATATTTCTAATGAGGTCTATTCTCATACCTTGTTTTTGTGTGGGACCAAATGGTGTGAGTATATCTGTATAGATGGTGTGTTATGTTGTGCTTGCATCCATTGCTTTGACTTCCTGGTTGAGCAAAGAATGAGTTTCACTCTAGAGACTCCCAATGTAAAATTTCAAGATATTTCCATCACAAAACTTATTGTCTGGTGCTTATCTATGGTTCTTGGGACTTGGAACTAACTGATGCTGGAACCATGCACAAGTTAAGACTCTTGAGAGATTAAAACATTCTAAATTTTTTGGTGTTGAAGTCTTTGTGAATGGAGATTGTCACTGTGTGGCATATGCCTGCAAGGTCAGAAAATGTGTATGAGGTCACACTCTGGAGGGACTGGAAGCCTCGGGGTGTACCATGGAATAAGAAACCATGGTCACATTGTTTGGCAATCACACTGGAATGGTACAATGTTGGCAGCCGAGATACACCAACTAACAAGAACATTGTGCACCTTTGACAAGAAAACATGGTTATTTGACATTTTCTTTGAGGAATTTCCCATTCTGTTTTAGGGATCTTATAGAAGTGTTAAAAAAAATTCTAAAAAATCAGAGAGTGCAAGGCATCCTTTTCCCTTTTAAAAAAAAAAGATACCTTACACTTTTGTAAGATTCTTAAATTTGAAAATGTTCTTCGGGTTGGTGAAAGGCCTCCATGGAGGCTCTTAAACATACCAACAATCAAACATAAATAATGAACTTGATGTATCAACATGGAATCAATGTTTAGTTGATATATACATGTATCAACACCAACTTGGAAATTATTTGAATAATATATCAACATGAATCATAATTTATTAGTCATCAATTTACTATTCATTTTGTGAACATTTCAACATTAATTCATTGCTTACTTGATTAACATATGAGCAGTAAATCATAATTAATGAACATGATGCATTACACTAAATCAATGTTTATATATATATCATCACTAATTTAGTGATTATTTGGATAACATACCATCATTGAATCACAGTTTATGAACCATTGATTCAAGGTTCATTTTTTAACATATTAACATGGGATATGTACTACTCCAAGAACCTTACAACTTCTTTATTTTTGTGGCCAATGCACTTGTAAACACATGATCGAAGAATTCAAACAAATATAAAATAGAGTCAATGAAACGAAGTACACATGCATGAACAGAAACAAAATGCAATTCAACTATGATCAAAAGAGTAACAACAAGAGATGATCCTAGAAAACAACTTGGTAAAATATTATGGTCCAACAAAGTAAAAATAGGAAAAAGATTCAAATTAAGAGGAACTTGGCATAACAGTATGGTCCAATGGAACAGCAATGGGACATGATCCAAAAGAGCAACATCAAAATATGATTCAAACGAGTAACAACAAAATTTGTTTCAAAAGAATAATAACAACAAATGATCAAACATAATAACAACAGATTATTACAATAAAAAGATAAGAATAAATGGGGAATAATGGGCTTTGAAATCGATTGCCCAAAATTAGGTTTGTTTGAAATTTTCAAATCATTACAATCATTGCAATCTACATAATTTGAAAGCAAATAAGTCTATTTCAACTCATCATTAATTTGAATTTTTTTTTTAAATCTCACTTCCATCCACTTATAACTTTTTAATTATGAACTCAAATTGTCTAAAAGAAATGAGCCAACCTAAACATTCTAATGGAAATTGGACATAAAATCAAATAATTATGCCCGTCCTTCTAATTTCTCCCTTTGTTTCACACAACCCCTACACAACAACATATCCCAAATTATTAACATGAATGGATTCAAAAAACAGATAAACAACACAAGGAAGCACTTTGCATGGCAACTAGAGATGTTTACTTTCATAGGTGTGTGAATTTTGGTTAAGGCCTCTAATTTGCTTATGTACTCCAATGGCACCTAATCAAATCCTTCCAAGTTGTGTTTATTGTTTACAACTTTCGAAAATGTTCAAGTTGAGATTATTTGTGAATATTTTTATCAATTTCATTCTAAAACAAAGGAGGTTTTTTGTTTCAATATTGGGATGAAACACTATATAATATGTTTGGAAGAACACCTTGGGCAACAACATCATTTGCAAACATGAGATGAACATCCCATTAATCCTTGCCATGACTCACACAATGGTAAGTCATAAAATTAATTGTGGGGTTCATTTGACATTCCTAATTTTTTTGTTACTCAATTATCTAACCAAAAAATCAAGTTCACATATTTTTAACAATATGTAAAGGCTATTCATGCATAAAAAATAAGGAAAGTAATGTTGAAAAAACAACCTTTACACATATATTAATCACAATATGCAATAGATCCAAACTAATGCAATGCAATGATATCCATTGTTGTGTAAGCCATGGTTTTGTTTAATCTTGTAAGCTCCATTTATAGGCTACAATATCGTGATAGTTTCGTAAATACAAGTCTTATATACAAAGTGAAAAGCTTATGTTCTTACCAAGGATTGACAAAATATTTCACATGAAATCTTATGTTTCATTCAATAAACTTGGAGTTTCTACTAAAGATTTAATTTGTACTAACTTCTAACAAGTCACTACATGTCACAATGTACATAATTTGTGTTAGGGTTGATTCTTTTCATGACAAACTTGAATCATTATAATTAAACATAGGTAGATGAAATAAACTTTGTTATGAAAATGTGTAATTCATAATGGTTTCCACCTTGAAACCTACCATTGTCTTTTAAAAATTAATACTCACATGCACATTATAATTATTAATCAAAACTATTTATTTATTTATTACAAGTTTGTGATAAAATTGATTAATAGAAAAAATATTTAAAAATATTAGTTTGGTGAAAATTTGTAAATAAAATTTTGCACATATCTAGAAATTTAATTACATGATTCAATAAAGTTATAAAAATTTTAATCTCAATTTAATCAAAAGCCAGTTTTATGACTCTAACACAGATTTGAGATTCGAATCATTGTTATTTTGGTAAATATATTCGTAATTGTGAGTTCATGTTTACAATTATGATTATAAATAAATATGTTATTTCATGTCCATGATCCTAGTTGTATAATGTGTTTAAAATAATAAATTAGAATACAAGTTTGTTCATACTATTTTAAAGAGTTTAAGGAATCATATTGATTAGCCCCATTGCCAAAATTTTGGAAACATGGAAATTTCCCTACATGCAACTATTATGCCTCTAATTACAATATGAAAATATCTAACCTTAATTCAAATGGTTATGGCATACATATTTAATCTTGATTATAGTTTGTCTCATTTTCAAACATTTAAATCTAACTATAATTTACATTTTCATTAAAATGTGTTTCACTTTTATTACAATTTATACCCTTTTTTGAAACATGTACATTAATGATGACTTACATTTTCATCAAAATGCACTTTACCTTGCTATGATTTGTGTTTTATTTGTATGTTTTTCATCATAAGTTTAATTATGGCTTACCTTATTGTCAAAATGTTTTAGATTTTAATAACACTTTAATGATTCCTTTAAAACACAAACCAAAATTCATTATGTATTTTAAATAATGAATTTTTTATTATAATTTAATTTAAAATGTTTAAAATTAACCACAAATTCATTCATAAACTTCATTGCATGTATTCAAGTCTTATACATACTACTGCATCCATCAAAATTTGAAAAACCTTCCAAAGTACAATGACCAACATTACCTACCAAGTCTACATTATTTTGAAAACCCATATCCTTTAAAAGTTTAAAATTTGTAATAAAAAAGGTCCACATCAATTTACTTTTAGTCATACAAAAGTGCCTCAACATACATTCATTTTATTTACATTGGGTTAAATAAATCATTTAGTCCTTTCAAACATGATTCACTTGTACCACAAAAATACTAAATTCAATTCAAATTCACCTTTTCAAACTTCTTCAAAATATATGCATTAAATGTCAAAATGGAATCATGAACATACAAAGTTATGATCACAACAAAATTTCCTTCGGATTTTTGAAACAAATGTTATGGTCAACAAAAGTCCCTTTCAAGCTCTTCAAACAAATATATGCATTAGTCTTGTAAAAATCATATAAACTTTTGAAAAGTTTATAAACCAAATTTCATTGTCCTTATTCACAAAACTTTCAAAGGTTACAAATATACCTCCTTTAAAATATTTACATTAAGAAAAATGATTTGAACAGTCATTTGGTGCACTACAAAATCTTGATTTATTAACTTGAATTGATTACATCTAAGCAATAGGGGGAAAATCAATACTTTCAACTTATGAAAAACCCCATAGGCAACAAATGAACTTTATGTGTTGTCAAATGACTAATGGCATTAATACTTGATCTTGAATATCCATTTGTAATTTATTAATTTATGACTTAGTGGAAGAAAAGTAAAGGCCCTTAACAATTAATATGAAATACATGGTAGAATGGTTGAATACTTATTCATAAGATCACGATTCGTGTGTTTCAACAATTATTCACATATTTAATCCATAAACAATTCATCAATACGAATATTAAGTGAAACCACCAAGGAATTGCAAACCCCCCAAAAAATGTAAATACCAAATCTCCATAAAAAATTGAAGGATCAATGTTTGTTAATTGATCAACAATCATGAAAGCTTGTCAATGTGAATTTGCACCAAATTCATGCATTTTCCATCTTAAGCTTCCAAAGCTCTTGATGTAACTATAACCTATTGTCAACATGTTTTTAAAATGTTATTCAAAGAATTGTTTCAAAGTTTTTTGCACTCTTTACACATGTTACATGATGTAAGAGAAGATTAATAACATTTAAAATTATTCTCTCACAAACCAATGATGTTCATAAGGACTTGCTTCAAGAACAATTCTTTCAACCTCAATGTTTGGCAACAATCTATTCTCAAGTGATGTCTCACAAAACAATTTGATGCAAAACAAAATACAACTTCAGCTTTCAAGTATAAAAACTATCCCCATAGAAAGTTTCTCAACGGTTCAAACATCATAAGTACATGGCATGACTATGAATAGACCAATATTGAAAAACAAACACAAAAAACTTTGAATGAACAATGATTGCATACAATTTAAATTTTCTTTCTTTCAAGAACAATCAAGCTTTGATACCATGTTTGAAATTGACAATGAATCAATGAGAGAATAAGAATGAATAAAAAACAGATTTACAACAATGTCTCTATCAATCATTAGAATCACACAAGCTATTTCAAATTTTATTGTTCACCCCCCAAGCTATGATTTATTATTAAACGAACATCCCACATTCAAATGTTACATTCCCAAAAAGTATACAAATGCATGCACACATAATATTTAACATTAATATCATTAACTAAAAATAACTAAAACATACAAATGTCAAAATGAAACATAAATATTGAAACTAAAAACAACTTCATAAAAATAACTTCATAAAATCTTGACATCCAAAATATCATACATAAAACTAATAATCAATAGAATTTGTTGAAATATCTATTTTTAAAAAATCACTTAGACAACTTCAATATATATATATATATATTTCAAGGTTTCGATAATGAACTATAATTAAGCTAAATTTCACTCACAATTTGCAATTCAATTCAGTGAGCAAGTGTGATGGATTGCTCCACCTACTCTATATGTAGAGTTTAAACTTCAAACTTGGTGAAACCACATATCTTTTTGGGGTCCATCTTGACAATTAATTAGCAACAAACATCAATCACAAGTTTGGTAATATGTTATGCAAATGAGTTTTCATTATAACAAACATCATTTTTACTTGTTGAATATGTTATATTTATAAAACTCACATCAAGTACCATGTCAAGGTCAGGCAAGGCTGATTGTGCATAAGCTCCACATCAAGCATTTACATGCATGAAAATTACACTCAACTTGTACTCATTCTAGACATATACTTCAGAATTTCTTGAAGTCTTTGTGAAATTTGAGTGGAAAAACAGCATTTTGTAGACATGTTCAGACTAATATGCAACTTTCGTTATCCATGCCTCTAATCCATATTTAAGTGAAATTGTGCATACATTGCAAATAAAAAGTTCGTTGCAATTTGTCTTGAATTCCCATTTCTGCTTAAAACTCGACAATTGAAAACTAAATTTACAGGTCTACCATTGTCAAACACAAATACACTATTCGAGTGATTTTTACACATGCATACAGTTAGGTGCATTATTATCTAGACATAATGCCATCAATTAATCCCAAACTTATTTTTTCCCCCACAGCAATGTCTATTATTTGGATCTAATAACAAAAATTCTTACCCATATTTCTTACCCTAGAACCCTAGAGTATTTCCCCGGAGTACTTCAGGTTCTTCAGTTCTAGCTTCAACATCAACTGACTTGCTTATATTCCCAATTGGGAGCAAGCTTGTGTTGTTCTATCCTAAGACTTCTCTTTGCAGCATTGAATTAAAGCAACAGAAACACAAACCCCATTCTTGAACCTTGCAACAACACCAAGGTTACAAGTTCCATAATGAACAAAAACTTTATTTCAATATTGGTCTATTCAACAGAAAAGCAACATATTACACATCCAGCCTTCAATTTTATACAACATTCCTTAAAACAAAACTCAAAACCCTTCTAGGAAAATTCTACATTCGTGGTTACAAAAATTATCCATATACACTAAAAAATACATGAGGTGGTTCAGCTTGACGGGATTCAATAGGAATTAAAGAGCAACAACTTGAGTATCAATTATTTTGTACCTAAACCACAATGGCATGAACATTGCATATCAATGGCTTGGTGCAAATAGACACCTTCACAGGTCCTGACAGGCACTAAAGAAACAGAACAAAATAAATGTACAACCTGCCAAAAACCTCCCAAACAGGGCCCATATATAATGATGATTGGCTTATCATACATCAAATATGTTTGAGTACAAGGGACTCTACTCTATCCTAAGTTTATTTTAAGTTTTGACCAGGGCACCTCCACCCAGCAACAATAATAGAACAGAGAAAACAAAGAATAGTGTAGAATCCCCACTGGCAACAATCTACTGGAAAGACAGAATATGTAGAAGTGACTGAAAGAAAAATCAATTGATTCCAAACCACCAGTCACATAAAAGAGCCAAATTTACACAACAGTCCAATAGTAATCCTGAAAATAAAGGGGTTCCCAGACCCAGTGAAACAATAGACTTGAGAGAGCAACAGATGAAGTCCTGATCCACATTATCATTCAAGTGGAACGAAGCTAGGAAAGGAAAGAACAGGACAAGATAACAGGACCTGGGAGAAAGTGAGTAGAACCAAGCACTATGTACCTTGCGTACCTTGAATATTCCCACCCTCATAGACAGAGACGATGGAGTCTGTTGCCCCAGCCGCCAGTAGGATGCTGTAGAGGTGGAAATTAAGGGCACTTACAGGACCAATTCTTTGCCCTAAATAGCTGTTATGAAAACGAACCATCCCAAGCTGTTCCCCATTTGCACTAAATGTTTTTATGACTTGCTTACTTGACCCTGTTGCTATAACTTGGGCATGGCGGTGAACAGCTATGGAGGTCAAGTGGCCCTTGTGGGCATCCACCCCCTGGTAGGGGCCTGAGCTATTTCTTAAATCCAGGAACTTCAAATCTCCTGCTGGTGATGCTGAAACTATCTGCAAAATGGAAAATGTCCCTCCTCATTAACTAGAAACCAGTTACTTCAGGACTTTGGTCTGTTAAGAAAAACCCAGTGTCTTTCTGTGCTGCTCTAAACTTTCTCCTATTTTCTTCACCCTTGTTGTTGCTCACATAAAAACTGTGTATCCAAGCAAGAAACTACAAACCTGGAATAAGGTTAAAGCAACTACCTTAAAGTGATCAGGTCCAGCCAGGAAGTCAAGTCCCACAACTTTCTGTGCATGTGGCTTCATTTCACATACAAGCCTGCACAAACAAATGTATTTGTTAACATGGTAGAGTAAAGTACTGCATGGCATCAACAACTTCTTTATATATTGTGTTCCATAATGAATGTGTTCATTATAGAACAAAAGCTGCTACAATTCAATGATAGTACTAACTACTGAATTTGAGGACCAGTATAACCATAAACAAATCCAAATTAGAATTCCCAGCCAATATCAAAGTGCACTAGTTCCTGTAGTAGTGCATATTACTGTGCTGGCTGGAGAGCATGGGCACATATTATGGAGTACCAAAAAGGACTTTTAAAAAGTGTCCTTGTAAAACAATTGTTTTTGCTACTTAAAGGACATTTTAAATGACTTAAATTTTTTAGAAAATGACAATTGTTGACAAAAAGAGTTAGAGATAAATTGTTCACATACTGCCACCCACAAATTAGGGTTACACAAATTGGTTCAATCCTAAGAACAGAGTGTGAATAGAAAGACGCTGAACTGCAAAGAACCCAGTTATGACTAATAGAGAATAAGAGGAGTTTGATAAGAACTGGAGATTGAGTCCAGGTAACTTCACCAAGGAAAGGAATGGACACCACAGGAAACAGTGAAATCAAACAACTAGTCCTTGGCTAGCTTTCAAGTGTGGACTTGGTCAGGACAGCATTAAAGCAGGGAGATTATCTTTGTGCAATGCAAAGCAGAAGATTAACTGGTTGTCTACGAGATCTGTTCCTTGTACAATTCCAACAAGACAGCCATCACTCGAAGCAAGGTACAGGAACGTATTCTTCCAAACTCTCGCAGGTCTTTGCAAGGAAAGAAACCTTGTTCAACTGATTGCACCTAGAACCTCTGAATGGCATTTAACAGTGAAGGGATAGGAAACACAAAACAAACTCAGGTCTTGTCGCACCCTGCTCACTAAATGATTTAACTCATAATGAGCTGATGCAGTAGTTGGAGTACAAGGAGTTCATTATAGATACAGGTCACAGGGCTGTGGTAGAGGACCAAACGGGTAGAAATAAGACCTGACTTGAAGCAAAAAAAGATGCCTCATAAGCACATGGGCACATCAACAGTCTTGCAACTATTTCTTCAAAAACTATTCAGCAAAAGAAGCACAAGAATGGGGGCCATTACTCCAGGTGGATTGGCTCCGATGTCTGTTCCAGCTCTTTCATATATTAAGGATATATTCTTTTAGAGAAAAGAAGCATCCAAGAAGAACTTACATATCTCTGCTACGAATATCAAACACTCTGACAGAGCCATCACCACAGCCAGCAAGGAAATGAGCACTCTGCAGTTTTTGAGATGCAGCCTGGAAAATACACAATGGTTAGTAAGATTTCAACACAAACCCAGACCTTGTCAACTTGCTCACAATTCTTTGCAACTGACCTGACCACCAGACCCGTGTCAGAATCAAGCCCAATTCAATAGTCAATGTCTGGTAAAAGGATACTGTAACCTGTTGCATTATAGGTTCTGTGTGAAGACATGCCTCAACCCAGAAACAGGTGTTATACAAAACCATCAAATTCTGAAAATCAACATTCAGCAACAAAAGGCCATGGTATACTGCTTACCAAGGCAGAGACACCACTTTCTGACTGTGAAGGAATACTGGAGGCTAACTGCTCCTGATCCAAGTCCCAAACCATGATCCATGAAATCTCGCCAGATGCATACTGCACATTGCATTTCTATATCAAAATCGAAGAAATGAAATGCAAAAGTCACATTGAGTCAACCCGAAGGTCACTGTACTGACCAAAGCTCCCCACCTACATGCAACTGGTATATGAAACAGGGACTTTAGACAGCAGTAGTAGACTCACATTGGCAATACAGGGCTGCAGGGAAAAACAATCTACTAATAAATTGAGGGCTGAAACAGCCTACAAAGAAAAGACAATGAATCTCAACAAGACACTCACTTCCGGTCTGCCCAACAAGATGTCCATGTAGCAATTTGCTAAATACAAGTGGCTATTTGATGAAGCACTTCAAGTTCAACCTGGAAAAATCAGACCTTTCACCCACAAATAGAAATCAGGTGCAAGGAAGAGTGCAGGAAAGTACCAAGTAGCCAGTCATCTGTTGCCAATCCACAACAGCATTGATGCTGCGAACCCCAGGCCTATGACCCTGCACAGTCTGCCATGCTGTTGCTAACCGCTGATTATCCTTCTCTGCGTAATCTCTCCAAACCCTTACGACCCCATCACCTGATCAGGTGAAAAACAGAACTTTCAAAAGGGAGTCCAATCCACTTCAAAAGGAACTGGAGGACAATGTTAGAGTCGCCAAGGCTAGCAATTTGCCACAGGGAGCTGAGAACAAAGGCACTCACTTGATGCAACAAGCAGAAGACTGTCATCAAGCTCATTGACCAAACAGAGCTTTGATATACCCTTGTCAGGTGCATTGTGATTATCAAAGGTATTTACTACTTCTGCTCCCTCTTTATAATTCCACAACCTGCAAGCACAAAGAACACCATAAAACACTATTCGACTCCTATGTGATGAAAACTAATTTAGTTCTGAAGGACCATCCATGGACTACCCTTTTAAAAACAGTGACTAAGTAATCTTATGAAGTGATCTTATGAAGGGCTACACCTGGACATCCTATCCCATTTACTATTAAACTTTTTCTTGTCACGGAGATTTCTTCCATGTAAACAGAATGACTAACATCAATTGAAGTTTACTTCCACAAAAAGGAATTAGGACCCTCTTTGTGTGCTCTAGACATTTTCAATAACCTGGAACTCAACAACCTGAATTGCAGGGGCAAACGGACATTAAAGAGCACTCTATCCTTGCATTGCATGGTGCTGGGTTCACATCAGTATGAAGTACAAGTATCAGGCATTGCAGTTTTAGCTAGCAAAATAAACTGGGAAACTCCTGCTTGTTTGAAACCCACAAGGCAATTGAAACACAGATAAATAACAGGAACACCAAGACAAACATAGATCTTTCGAAAGCTGCTTGTCAGCAAGCAGGATATTACTGCAATAGAACCCAGAACCATGCAACAACTACTGCAGTTTGACCCAGGAGAAGACTAGAAAACAGTATGGATGACAGTCTGCACAGTGCAAAATGAACATGGAAAGCTACTTGCCACTGCAAGGATTGACACATAAAGAATTAAACAAGCTTTTTGCAACAAAACTTTACCTATTGACATGCACTCAACCATCTACAATGAAAGAAGGGGTTAGATACCTGATGGTCTCCTTATCATCTGCAACACAGACAAGTGGCTTAAAGGGGTGCAAGAGCAAAGCCTTTGTTCCCATTTCTGATGTAGTATCCCAACTTGCAATCTGCTCACTCACTTTGCTTGAACCTGCTCCCCATTAAGATTAAGAGTTAACATATGAGATGCCCAAAAACAAAGAAAATCTAAGTACTTACACTACTAACAGCACCAATTTTTTTCAAACCTTCACAACAGTGAGAATTCCATCAAGAACTGGATACTGGGACCCAGAAACCTTGCAAACCCATACTCATAGACACTCTCATTTAATGACTTGTACATTACAAACTCGCCTTCAGTACCAATGAAGCAACTCATTTGCTGCTAGAGTTATATACCAGAAAAAACTGGTAACACAGCACACAAGGCACATAACTTTTCTAAATACAGAGAATGTGGGGTAGATTACAAGGCACATTGGCAGTCACATAAAAACTCACTACAAGTGTTTCTTCATTAATGAAGAGGCAATGATTACATATCTTCATATACTTACAGCTTTCCATCATCCAGTAGGTTCATAGCACCATTAAAATGAAATTAAGCAACCACTCACGTGATTGATGGCACTTGGCAATGCCATCTTGCGCCAGATGCTCTCTTTCCTCCCTCCTTGCTATGATCTCCTCCTCCTCATCATGTGAGGACTCCAAAAGAGGTCGGGAGAAGTGGCCACAACTCCAGCTATACAAAGTTGACTGTGGTAAAACAGTGGCTGAAACAGATGCTACTGGAGAATCAAGATTCAGTGTAGAGAGCCCATAAGTCAGCATTCCTGCAGCTTCAGCCAGTCCACCAGGCATATTTGAAACCCTGGGAATTGCTGACAAACTCTGAATTCCAATATCCCCAGAGATCCGTACAGGTTGCTTGGATGAATCCCATGTGGCAATTGATGCTGAAGACAACTCCATAGAGGCAACTCGTCGAAGACTGCCTGCTGTTCCTGTGAGATACGTGGGTCTGGTAGGAGGACTAGGAGGGGGTGTAGAGATGCGCCAAGTGCTTGCCAGATTTCCTGCCATGATTGCAATAGAAAAAACTTCAAAGTCATACAGTTGTTGATTTAAGACAGACAACAACCAACAACATCATTGGTTGATATCTGTAACTGAAATACCATATAGATGGTTACAGGGGAAACAATTAATCAAGATAAATGCAGAACTACCAGAAAAACAATGAGAGAACTGCAGTAATTAGCCAAAGGAAAACATTGCCAACCTGATGCTGAGGCTACCCAAGAAGTGGAGCGGTGAAGAACACCTGGATTTGGAGGTGTAGGAGGGATAGCAGGCACTGATGCATTCCGCTGATGTGTGGGCAAACCACTGGCCCTTGACGGTTTCACAACCTGAGCCTCAACTCCCACAATTCTCAGCACTTGACGGCCAAGGCTTGCAACACGTGGAGAAGGATCTCTAGCCAATGCATAGACTGCTGTAATACACTGCACATAGATGTTCCCATCTTCTGTCCGCTTCCATGACCGCATCACCCCATTGCTAGACCCTGGGGACTCTCCATGCAATGGTGTGTCGGACAGAGGAGAGCTATCTGCAGAATGCAAGGAGGCACCACTTGGCAAAATACGAATCGCTGGCCAGAAAGGTTTGGCACCATCAAAGACTTGAACCCCAAGCTCTGAATCTATGCTTTTGCCCGCATACACAAATTGAGTGGAATAGGGGAAGCTGGCACTTCTCTGATTAGGTCCAAATGGTGGTAACACAGAGGAGTGAGAAGGCGGCTTCAGGTATGCTGCAGCTGCCTGCCGAAACATCCGGTTGTGGCTTGCAGCCAGTCTTGCCATTGCTGCAAAGGAAACACCAAAATCAGCATTTTTCTCCCATACTGCCAAAGTTCTTCTTAGGACTACCCTCTCATAAGCATTGGCTAAACAGTGAGAGAGAGATCAATTCACAACAACAGTTGAAAGTAACTGTTGTGACAATTCTGGCCTAAACATAAGAAACATGACAAGAAGTGCAGTCATAACCTTGTGAGTCCCTCACAAAGTACCATATCATCACCTTAATCATCAATGCCAGTGAGTAACCACCATAACTCCCCAATGACTTCTTCAGCTCCTGAGAGTGGGTATAGATAAGTGGGTAACAATATTTCAACATTTTAGGGAAAGAATAATTTGAACGTAGGCTTCCTAGGTTTACATTGCATTTCCAGAAGCAAAAAGAAGACTTCATCCTGATGTTCATCATGATGTTCGCTAGCACTTACAACAAATAGCTACAACGAAGTCAATAGTAGTATAGCTGCAACAAGCTTGCAACAGTAAGCTTCCTTCCATTGTTAGCTTGACCCTGTAAAATTGAGCATCTAAGCTTAAGACAGAGAGCAGAGGCCTACATTCAGGGCAGGGCTGACACCCCACACACCATGAATACATCATCACAGCAGACCACTGGTGACTACTTGGATGCAACACATCTGCTTTAGTCTATATTCATGCAAGACCAATGCAGAAATATGGTGTTTTCCCATGCAAGTGAGGAATAGACCCACAGACAAATACTCGTATAACTCAAGACATGAATATAAAGGACTGCAAAATCAAAAACATTTGCAAGAAACGGAAAAGAAATACAAATGAGGACAGTTAGGAATCTTAGGACCAATTTAAGCAAGCGTACATATGATCTAATCAACCTATAAGATCCTGCAAATAAACCCAATAACACCTTTCTATCTTTACCATCATGAAAAAAAGAGAGCAGAAAAGCAACTGACAAAAACTTGGAGAGTGATCCCCCTCCTAATCAAATTCTTCATTCTAAAGCAGCAACAAAATCAATCCTTTCCCTGCCACCTATAACCTGAGAATTCTTCAGGTAATCAAACAAAGGCTTTCTGGAGTATAAGGTTGTATGCATTACCTGTAGCAAGTTCTGCTCTAACAAGCGGACTCCCATCAGAGAGCACCCTCAAAAGGTACCGGGCAATTTCTTGCTCTGCAGCTTGGACATATTCATCAACATCATCCTCAGATGCTGTGTTATCTGCAGAAGACTCAGCAGCTACTGTCACAAGTGCACCCAGAGCATATGTAGCTGCAGCACGAACCTGTGGCATTAACAAGAGAAAACTCAGACCATGTTTCCTAACTCAACCATCAATAACTTATGGCAGAGCTTGCATGAACCTACCATTCATCTGTTGCAAGGCATATAAGCTCCCCTCTGAAATCCCAGGAAAATGGAACTTCTCCCAGAGAGTACCCTATGCAATGCATAACCCATTTCCACAAATAAACCGCTAAAGGACCACTCTGGCCTTTTTAAGTCACCATTACAACTGCTGTCAAGTACCGGCAGCATATCACCAGGCACATACCTGACTACCACTCATAAAATTCAAAATGACAAAGCATATTGGTTTCCTTGATGATGGTCAGGTATACTACATTATGGTGATCATATTGAAAGATATCTCTCATGAGAATCAACAAATCCCCATTCTCACAATTAAGGAAAGCCAGATCAAGGTTAAAACTTCTTCTTTAAGTCACAAAAAGACTTCCAGAAAAGGACATACAAAACTGAGAACAAAGCACAATACAACAAAGGCAAAACAAGGAAAAAACAAAAAATACACAACTGCAGTATGAACAACAGTGACAGTCTCTCACTTGTTCAGGGACTATCAACAGTAACATGAATGATAGTGACTCTCTATTACAACTTCCCCACTGACTTCATGAGATCCCTACAGTGGGTATAGGCCAGTATGAATACTAATGTGCATACTGAACTTCTGCTAAAAGTCCAGAAGGAACGCAAAGACTCAGCCATGATATTGGCTAATGACAAGCAACAATACAAGTAGAAACCAAAAAAACACACACAAAAGGACAACAAAACATACTGAAAACCACCACAGAAAAAAAACATAGACCAAGTCATCTTTGTCACAAATAATGGTGACAAGCTCACATGACTACCCAATGACATCATAAGCTCCTGACAGTGGGTGTAGGTAAGTATATAATTATCTACCCAAAATTTCAGACAAACCATTCTATAAAATCATGTCCTGAGTTTCTTTTGCAAAGAGGAAGCCTCAGTCATGATGTTTGGCTAGCACTCAAGAGACATAGCTGATCACTATTGATAGACTAGTCCAGTTGAGGTGCTTAACAGTGAATTTGATTACCTCGGGTTGTGGCTCTGATAGAAGATGCCCAAGAATGCTAGGTGCATTATCCTGAAGGGCCAAGGTTACACCATCTGAGACACCATCCCACAACTTCCCGAGGCAAAGGCATAGCCATTGAATGAGCAAAGGCTCAGGCTGCCCCTCAGAACCACTAGGAGCAGCCTGAATATGCATCAGGCATATACCCACCAGACCACCTTGAATGCATGCAAGCTGACCCGGTGGATGCTCATCTACAATCACTGCCAACACAAAGGCTGCCATTGCTCGTTGCTCTGGGTGGATGTTGTCAGGGCTCTCAAGAAACTTGATGAAATACTGGTGGCCCCCATCTTTCACAAGGTCCACCTGACATGACTGCACAACCAATTCACCTGTTAACAGGAGTGCTAATGAAACCTTTAACATAATGCCAGCAAAGAAGATGCTGCAAGTTGCTCTACGTCAACCTAAAGTAACTTACAACCATGAGCAAATGACTGGAAAACTCTACATGTCTCAAACAACAGTGAAATGACGGACTAGTTACAGAAAAGTCAGTGCTCAAGAAATTCCCTGCAGATACAAGAAAGCTAGTACAGAAAAATCGTCTGTAGCAGCTTCAAAGCTGATTACTGAAGCAGTGAGCAAAAGCCAGACAACGAACTTCCTAAAAACTGCAAAATAACAAAAAGACCTTAAAACCAAGCACTTTTTACCTTGTCAAGTGCTAGTATTTTGGTCCAGATAAATACAAGGATTTGCCGCAAATCAGTTGCTGTAGTTTGAAGCAACTTTAAGACGTAGGGAAATATTCCCACTGACAAAGCCTGACCACAAGAGGCAATTATTTTGATTAGGCAAAACCTCAGTATCACAGAAAGTCTGTACCACAGCACCCAGCATTATACCACAGCACCCATACTGGGAATTGAGATATTTCCCAAACTATATTGAGCTTGTAAATGCCAGGATGTACCAAGTCAACAGCCCATGCTCCCATGTCCAGGAATCTTCCCAAAAGCAGCAGTGCACGAAATCTATGTGAATGGCTGAGAAGGACCTGCAAGTCCACAGTAAACCATACCATCCATGTCACCATCCATCCAAGGAGCCTTATTTCTAGGATGAATCTACCAATCTGTTCTCATGATACTTACACCAGATGAACCAGCATACCATACACCAACTACACGATGAAAGACACCATGACCAATGTAAAGAAGACTTAGGGATGTCTCACATAGAACCACATCCAAAACATAGAGCAAGATTGCTATGCTTCAGGCTGTGACCAAATAGAGTATAGATATTCACCAATTAATCTATTCTTAAGTAAATCATATATGATGAAAGTCACATTGACTCCATACAACACCACCAGCTTACCTCTTCTTCCTACTCAATATAGTACACATAACATGGCACGCACTGTACTTGGAACCACATGTTTGTTATTCTAGTCTTAAGGGATAGTTTTGGGACACATACTACCCCAGAGCATTCTACACTTTCACATTAACTGTCTTTTGCATAGACCCATCCAAAAACTCCCATGGCACCAGAGCATGCTACAGATGAATGGAATACACAGCTCAACAACTGAGCAGAAAGGAGAGCACCTGGAGAACAATAGGTAGTTGCTCTGGAGGCTTCTTCTTTTCAGAACCATGTTCTAACCATATCTCAAACGCAGTCAATTGCTCTGTAAAGAACGGACTAGGCTGCAAGAGTTCAACATGACGGCACAAAAACAGGTTTCAAAATAGGCTGCTATGCTGCAAACTGCTCATTCATCATTTTCTGCGGCTGTATAATCTCAGGACACATTCTTGTTATATGTCAACTAAGAGTATCATCTTCTCAAACTGCAACCTTCTGTAATGTTAGAACTAGCATGGACTGCTAAAAGATGCCACAAAAACTTCTTCAATTTATCAATATGCAGACCATTGTCAGACAATATCCTGATGCCTGCACAGATGGAGCTCTTCAATCATGCAAATTGATTTCTCCTTGCAGTACAGCTGTAAAGGAAAGAATAAGTGATAGGACAGTGTAGTACCAAATGTCACACCTCAACAAAAACATCAGAGCCCTAGAGACACAAAATTGACTCGACATTGCAATTGGATGAGATGGATTAGAAATTACTTTAAATTCGGCATTTGGATCCTGCAGCAGCATTGGAAGCTGTGCAAGACAAATTTCTGCTGCCATATCCCAAGCATGCCTGTACAGTAACAACCTCATCACATCATTTTCAGGCACACAAGAAGTCTGTAGTATAGGCCAAGTCTCAGGACTTCAATGTACTTAGTCTACTATATTGCATTAACACAATTAAATTAACAAGGGAAATTCAACTCCTAAAGACTTGTCATACAATACAATTATGGACCAATGTAGGGTCACACCCAGTTCTCAGAGATTACATATGCAGAATATGCTCCCCAAGACAGGAGAATCAGGCCATGCAGCATAAACCTACCACATGGGGTGCTGGTGCGTTGGTGGCAAGCGTGGATAAGACAGTGGAGAGCAATTGGCAGCTCTCATAATACGTTCAGCCAACAAGAAGTTCCGGAATAAGCTCGCTACAAGCAGGTCTTGCCGAAACAGGCGCTGGAACAGCTCTGCATGACAACAGACATCCACTCTATGATTATCACTCAAAATGACAACACTCAACCAAGAATATACATTGGCCCTCTGAGATGTACAGGCATGAAAATATATCAATGAGATTGCAGAGGAACTCAACAACACAACTTGTCCAGCCAAACCAAAACAGTCAAAACAAGAATGAGTGCAGTTATGGCCTTGTGAGCATCACTCAAAAGTATCAGACACCTTCATCATCAATGGCAGTGACTAGCTGCCATTACACTGCACTGATTTCACCAGCTCCTCCAGCAGGTGTAGATAAGCATATGGCAATCTCTTCAAAATTTAGGGGAAAAAATTGCATTACAAATTCCTTGTATTGAGTGTTTGTCACATTTCCAGAAGCAAAAGGGAGACTCAGTCATGATGTTGGCTAGCACTCAAAAGCCATAGCTAAGGATCATTGTCCAGTTCACAAAAACGTCATCTGAAATAGCAATCAATAATACTTCTATGATCAGGCAAACCATCAAAACCTTGATCTTGTCCACTTGTCACCTTTTCAACAAAAGTAAAGCCTGTGATCTAAGAACTCTCTGAGTTCAAACTGTGAAGGATACACCAATGTATAAAAACCAGGCACCAAAACACATTCTCACTGCATTCTTAGGAGGTTCGTTCATCACAATCAGTTCACTGTACTACATGCTATTGCATAGGGTTTTGTGGGTTATGTTTACAGGAAAAAGCATGAAGTAGCTGATAGTAATGCAACAAAAGACCAATCTCTTGTGTGTGAGGAAAGGATGCAGAACTGCTTTCAAAGTCAATGTGAAGCTACCTCACATCAGCAGTGCAAGCCCTGGCCCCTCAATGTACTAAGCTCAGAGAGGTATGCAATGTGAAAGCATAGGTCTCCACTCCATTTCACAACATAAGAGACAGCTTTTTTTATTTGGGCAACAGTTTGCTGCTGCCTGTCTTTTTTCCTGGAATGGCAACTAAATGAACCCTGGGTGCTCACCACGAGGGAGAACATTCCATGCAATTGTGTCAGTGATTGCTGTGAATATCCAATTCAGCTCTCCAAGGGGCGTCTTTCTGTCAGTCTGTCGTCCAGGAATCTTGTCAATAAGCTCAGCATCCAAAGTCAATAGAGACCTTGGACAAAACCTGTGAACATTCAAAACACGCCAAAACATGTAGTCAATGAAATCTCCTATCTCATGTGAACCTAATATGTTTGGCCTCAGAACAAATCCCAGGTAGAATAGCCACCCACACCAATCTCTCAAGATTTTAGTAGGCATTCATTGCATCCAGCTACCAAAAGGTTATCATTATGCCTCCACTGTACTACCCCATAACCCTCCCACCACAACAATAGTATGAACTTTGCAACCAATCTGTCACATCACATGGATGTTCAACATTTCCAACACTCATTTTTCTGCACAGTTTTCAAAACATGGTTTGGCCTGGATACTGGCCACAATGGAACATCAATTGCATGCTCAACAGAATGAACAAACTCCTGTAGACTCCATTTTCTTAGCTGAAAATCCTCCAACTAACTCTGGAAAACCAGACAGAAGGCTTAGATTCAGAACTACTAACACACAATCTCCACACATTTATTTACAGTTTCAAGGCTGCCCTTTTGAACCCAATGGCCCTACTGATTGGGCAAAACAGGTAATACTGCAGCTGGCACCCAAGCCTGCAAATCCTAGAAAGACTCAAACTGATGACCCCAAGACATACCATCTCAGTGCAATCTTGATTGGTGTTGTAAGGCACGATGTAAAGATATCTGCTGGCAGATCTGCATTTTGTGGAAGAATTTCATGAGCTCCACAGGCAGCCAATAAAATGCAATCCCTCATGGCAGGCGCTGCCATGGTCCCACCTAGGCCCCAGTCTGGCCGCTGTCAAAACCCAGTAAAGTAGTCTGAGCTTTTGGATCATAGAACCACCATAACTCAAAATTATTTGATCTCCTACAAGCTAGAGGTTCATGTACCAGTAACATTAAACTTTCAGCCAAATCCCCATGAGACTGAACAAAAGAAACAGGAAATTAGGAAGTGAAGACAAGCATCTCTGATGCCACAAAGAACAACTATTTCTGTGGTATTTTGATATTCAAAACTAACTGGAAGACATCTAAAAAGAAGGATAAGACCAGGTACCTCACAAAATGCAGTCACAATCATGCCTGCTGCTGAGCAATCGAACACATATATAGATGGGTTTCCAAGCCATGATTCCAATTCATACACTGACAGTGGAATATACTGTGTAAAACTCTGCAAACAGAAACATATTTAAAACATTAACAACCATGCAATGATATAAAGAGCATAAGAGACTCTAACTCAAACAAATTGCAAAAGGCTTTTCCTGGACTTCCTCTTGCTGAGTTAAACAGAGGTCTCTGAATTGAAGCTGAAAGAACTTGATTAACATGTTCTGATTTGATAATCATCAGGAGCACTTTCTGATCTCTGACACTGATCTGCGTTAGGGTGGATATCAGAATGTTGATATTTGAAAAGCATAAAACTATGGACTTGGAAACACAAAAGCACAACATAAAGGAGGAAGGAACTTGAGCTGCTTTGGACTAGAATGAGATTACTCGCAAAATGTAGACACGTTTAGCAATTGAATGAATCTATGAAAGGAGCTAGAATCCCCAAGAAACACAAGTGAACCTTAAAACAATCAGAGAACATTACATGCCACAGGGGTGTCACACAAGACAGGGGAGACTGAAAACATTACAACAGAAGAATTCAGTCGAAAGGATCAAGAACATCTGCAGCACTTAACAGGCTTAGATATTGAATGACTCACTCAAAGGACTTTAAGCTGAACAATCCAAGGCTCACAAAGAGAACCTTACAAGCCAAAAGAATGGTCATATAAGACTTGGGAGTCCAACCAAAGTAATATCCAGATCCTCATCAGGAGAACATCTTCACAAAAAAGAGCTCTGGAACCAATGACAATGATGCACCCTGAAGATATACCTTGAAGAACCCAGCTTGTCACTACTTGGATGCAGAACATCTGCTAAAGTGACCATTCTGAGAACTTCTGCATCTTTAAAATCTTAATCAATCTTAAGAGAGTTGAAAAATGACCTAGAATAGGGTTATTGGGACTTCAGATCCAACAACACATTATCAAACAGGAAGTGTAGACCTTATCCTTCAAAATATCAATTCTCATAATAAAACAGAAAAAACTGAGTAGTAGTTTCAGCAAAGAGAAGTCATTGAGTGCTCATGCAGCAAAAACCTAATGAATATCAGGACCAAATCACCTCAACAGTGGTCAGTCAGATTCAAGCATGCATCACACATCTCCATTTCTTCTTGCTCTTACCTTGCTTGCACCTATCATGCTACAGCTGTTAGGCAGGTAATTCTTGACAAGTCCATTCTGCAATACAGTCAAAAACCGTTTGCCAGATGAAGTTGCTCCACATAGTCCTAAAATATACCTTCAGAACTACAGAGAATTTTTTCCACAATTGCAATTTCAGTCAACCTGAAAAGAATTGAAAGATGCCCTAATAATAAAGACTGGAATATTTCAGATCTGACAACAGAACCATAACCAATTGGGAAGCATGAACAAGAGAAAACTTGACCCTAAATAAAAGAGAAACAAGACCAAAAAACAACACTCAGGAGCAGTTTGAAACACAGCAACAGCCATACACGTGTTCAGGGACCTTCAACATCAACAACATCCATGGTATTGACCACCTACCATGTCATCCTAGTAGTCTTAATGACATTCTTTGAATTTTTGTGCTCTGTCAATGCATCAAACTTCTGGGCGTACTGTCACCAATGCATGTGTTAGTTATTGGTCTCAGAAAACAAGGCAGGGATTTGTATGTCAAATGCTGACACATACCAAGGTTCTTACTGTGGTACCACTATGCTAATGGAGTGTCAGCACCCCTTGTTTGGAGAGTGTAGCAGTTCCATTATCACTGACATTCTTGGAACCATCTCTCTCTTGTCTCCTGGTAATACCTTGACAATAGCAATTGTCACCAACATCAACCCTGAAGGCCAACTTCAGCTCTCAAAACCCAAAAACCCAGCCTGCTTCTCTTACGGGAGCACACTGTAAAGCCAAGAGTAGAAACCTACCTTCACTGCAGTTAAAAGCTGTGGAACACATAAAGTGTTGCTGACACTAAAACAGGGATGGGTTCAGTTCCAGCATTGCGTTATAGAAAATAGAGCCATTCACGGTACAGAAGGTTAAATACAACAGTCATGAAAAACCAGCAACTGGATAAAGATCTTGATAGCATAGGAGTCACACACTCCTGTCACATCTTAAAGATGGTATGTGGAAGAGATATTAATCTCAGATTGGTTCGCACTCAGTTTAAAAAAGATCAATTGCCTCTTTCGGCTCCTAGGAACAACACAAGACAGCATGGTTTTCTGACCTTGTTGAATAGCCATATCTCCCCATTTGCTGTGGGCCGTGGGACACCATGCCCATTGTAATGGAACAAAACCCGTTCACTCTTGGCAGTTTTCCGACAATGTAAACAAAGCTTTTTGACATCCTCCACGGTCGGGTCAGTCTGGACCTTGTATTTTGCCTGTAAAATAAACGATACAAATACTTCTTAGGCATGCACATGCATGAATCTCTAACAGTTACTGAGACAAATACTTCTGTACCCTGTACACACATGAATCTCTTACAGTGGCAGAGATACAAATATTTCTGAGGTAACAAAGGCTTCAGTATGCCACCACCATTGAAAAATTCTATCTAATTGTACTCAAAGTCAGTGAGTAATCCTAACTTAGGACCAGACATGTCAAAGGTCAAATGAAACTCCAGAGTCATTAGTGACAGTCTCAACTTAACTCAATATTCTCTCATTAGGAACCTATTCTCTATTCTCCAATGTAGTGTATAATTCATAAGTACCAAAACCTCCTCAATGGGACACATTCAAACACACATGGCAGCCATAAAAGCTACTTAGCTAACTGCAAGAGCTAGTCCAAAAATATTGGTTACTTGGTGCATGAGTCAAATCATGGGATAATTTAAATCAGCAAGCAATGCAATACTGCATCCTATTCACCTGATCAACTTGACAAAGCAATCTTAATGTACAATGTACCTTTGGCTGCCATCGTTCATATTGGGCTATCAGATTCTTCCCCACAGCTTCCACAGGTTTTAAGGCTTTCTGTGATGTTGGGGAAAATGGATCTGCACATAGACAACATAAGATAACATTAGTTTGCAAAAGACTGAGACTTGAGTGTGAGCTCAAGACACCAAATCCTCAGCTCAAAATGCACAATATGTTTCCATTTGAACCTGACATCAACAAAAGGACATTTCAAAATGGGAACCATAATGTGCTCACCCTAATCTACACTGCGCAATGGAATTCACACACCATGCATTTATTTCCAGATAATACTCTAACAGACATTGTTATGAGCCTCCACAGCAGATGCATACTCAACCTCCATAACAGCATAACATAATTCACAAAATGCAGAGTCAGAGAGGATCTAGGAGTCAAATGACACATTTAAGACTCTGGAAAAGAGAACATTCAACCTCAGGACATTGAATTGAAGCTGTGTATAGAGTGCTGAAAGCCCTTGTAAACAGACAGTACAAAAACAGTTGTTCACTTGGGACCTTTAAACACAGCTTCAGTCCATCAGAGAAGAAGTTCAATGAGTTTGGAAAGTTAACAGAACCAGCAACCTACAAAAAGTGTCATAAGCATACAGACCTCTGCACACTAGCACAGGGAAAATAAGGTCTCCAGCCACAAAAACTAGAATTAGGGTTTTCTGAAAGATTTCACAACCACTGGCATCATACTAAATCTAAATGGAACTCATTTGGATATCTGGATCAGGTGCTTGGCTCAGTGAGCAAGTAATTATAATCAAGCACTCCACACCTGGATATCCTTCCCCTGCACTATTCTCACACCCTACCCTAACCAAATATACTGGTAGGCCAGACTCACCAATCCAACATTCCATTCGTGCACAGGGCGATATTTTGATGACATCTGGAGGATCCACTCCAACATTGAGGCACAAAACCAATGCCACGCACCCTGTTTTCATCTGCCACAACACATAACAACTTGCATATGTGAGAAACTACCAAGGGTATGATAAGCTCAAGATTGGCTGATACCAATCTAATCAGAGAAAGTGTATCAATCTGAACATAAAAAGCCTTAGGACCCAATGAATATTAAAGTTCAACTGAGTGGCAAGCACAGACATCATTGAGCCTCCGATATGACAAAAAAGATATGCTCAAAGTTGAGTGCCACAACCTGTTTTCCATCTTGGACTGTAGTCAGAAAGTAATGACTACAAGAGCAACAACACTATCTTGACAACAACTTTTCAGAGCTAACACTGCTTCCTGAGGATTGGCATAAGCTAGATTGGAACACACACATCAACTCTCAGTGAAAGCAGAAACTAGAGGCCACCAACCAACAGGTTTCTGAGCACAAAGGTCTTCAGAAACTGGGAAGTTTTTTGAGAAGGAGCATGGAGGGTGGAAAGGAAATTTGGACAAGAAACCTTTGGTGCAAGTTCATGGATTCCTACTTTCTTAATGCTCTCACCCTTTCCATTGCATTGACGCACTATCAGAAGCAAAACACAACACAAACCCATGAGCACATTATGAATGTCTAGCTCTATTCTCTCTAGAAGACTCCGTGAGAGCAACAAGCATGGAAACGGCCAATAACAGAAAAAAAACAAACATGCTTCTCAAAGACGACATTAGGAAGTATTAAAATTGGAGTCACATTGCAATACAGCAGACAGAAATTCCAGACTGTTTCCAAACTGCAACACTGGTTCACAAGATAACCCGGTCATTCATTCACACAGAAATCCAACCATGTGAACCAAAAGGCATCAAAAGACAGTGTTTCCCCACATGGTAGCCATCAACAGACATGGCTTCAGAGTGACTCCTACAGAAAGATATGTAGGGCAAACTTTACAAATAAACACAACTCCCCAATGTCCAATCAATTGACGTCTTTGCATAATACAAGATGTCCTGCACAGGTGCCCATAACAAGCAGACAGAAAGAGAGAGGCTGTAGTCTGTTGCCTATACCAGGCTTACAACCAGAAAACCAGAGACAGAGAACAACAACAAGGTTTCATATACAACAACGAGGGAGAATTGGAAGAGATGGGGTTGCAATTGACCAACAAATAAAGGCCTGTTTAATCAAGAAAGGTTGAGGACAGTGATAGGGGAATGTGGGGACTGACTCTGTCCTTCATCCTCCACTTGGAAACAACGCCACTCTCCAGCGGCCCAGCCAACGTGACTGGTTCCCCAGCATCATGCCGCAAGTCTGAAAGGTAGAGGTTATGCGGAAAGTGTGGCACGCTGGCTGCCGCCTCTACTCCTCCTCCTCCTCCCCAGCGGCGCTGCTCCTCAGCAGCATGTTGTGCCTCCTCCTCCTCCACTCGCCCGGTTCCAGGAAGGTGGTCGTCCATGAGCTGCTGCGGAATTGACGGCAAGCGCTGTGCGGGACCTAAAGTGCCGCCTGAAATGCTTTCCAGGGAGCGCTGCCTACACAAAACAAAGTCTCCTAGCGCCATTCGCCCCCCGCCACCTCAAACCCCACCATATCACACTCTAGTTTTTTTGTGTTTGTGTTGGAAACTCAAACGCTCTTCTTCCACTGCCTCCCTCCTTCCACGGCACGTCAGATCGCTATGGAGGCATCCCAGCCGCGCCACGGAGCGTTTGCCGCCCGCCCCTGACAAGATGTCGAATGGGCACCAAGCTGCTGTTGCCTTCCGAATCAACGGCGCTGTAGGTCAAAAGCAATGACCCAAACTTCGGACAAGGAAAACCCAGTAACAGAATTTTGAACAAGATACTCTCTCTCTCTCTCTCTCTCTCTCTCTCTCTCTCTCTCTCTCTCTCTCCACAGGGGTCTGATCTACAGGGTTTCAGCAAGGTTTGCATGAAAGGAAACTACGGCAGAGGACAAAACATCTGGAGGCCGCCATTGCACAAAAGCAGACGGCTCTCGAGGTTCAAACATCTCCACGCTCTAAAATCG
>Ga0209208_10000831_pt1 | contig 41913 bp, 36 predicted proteins | sample S1TSphfallax_3_FD_187694 | JGI IMG/M metagenome (GOLD analysis project Ga0209208, IMG submission 187694) | Host-associated microbial communities from peat moss isolated from Minnesota, USA - S1T2_Fd - Sphagnum fallax MG (SPAdes) (version 2) | ecosystem: Host-associated > Plants > Peat moss >... | reverse complement strand
TCCCCGAAACTTTCAAGGAAGGGATCGCGTGGCAACGGGCCGAGCCGAACCCCGCAGGTGCGGTCGCGAGCGAATGGTGGCTCGAGTATCGGGACGACGAACTCTCAGCGCTCATCGATCAGGCATTGCAAGCCAACCAACAGATTGCGGCGGCAGAAGCCAACTACCGGCTGGCGCGGGCGACCGTCGCGGCCAACGTCGCCTCGCTCTACCCCACCTTGAGTGCCACGTTGTCGGGCACCCGCAGCGGCTACAATGCCGGTGCGGCCGACAGCGCCGGCGCGGTTGCGGGCACACAAACCACGGTGGTCGCTGATGTGGCGGCAAGCTGGGAGCCCGACCTGTGGGGTGGGGTCCGCCGCGACATCGAGTCGAGCAAGGACAGCGCACAGGCGAGTGACGCCGAGCTTGCCGGCATGCGCCTGTCGATCGCGGCGAGTGTCGCGACCGATTACTTCGAGCTGCGGCAGGCCGACATCGATATTGACTTGCTCAAACAGCAGCAGGGGCTCGACGCGCGCATCCTCACCATGGTGCAGGCAGGCTATGCTCTGGGCACGGCGTCCGCCGATGACGTGCTCGGGGCGCAGGATACCCTGGAGCTCGTCATTGCCGATTTGCAGGCGACTCAAACCTCGCGGGAACAGGACGAGCATGCCGTTGCCGTGCTGATCGGCAAGCCGCCCGGCAGCTTCTCCGTCGAGCCACGGCAGAGTTACGCGTTTGCCACGCCGGATATACCGCTCATCCTGCCCTCGCAATTGCTCGAGCGCCGCTACGACGTCGTCAATGCCGAGCGCACGGCGGCGGCGGCCAACGCCAAGATCGGCGTGGCAGTGGCCGCTTATTTTCCGACACTCGATCTATCGGCGGAAGGTGGTTTCCAGCACAACGCACTTGCGAATCTGTTTTCGCTGCCAAACCGATTCTGGACTTTGGGCCCCAGTCTGGTGGGCACGCTATTCGACGGCGGAGCGCACACGGCTGCGGTGCGCGAAGCACGCGCCAGCTATGACTCGGACGTGGCGACTTACCGCCAGACCGTGCTCGCCTCCTTTCAAAGTGTCGAGGATGCACTCTCCTCGTGCAACCACTTGCGGCAGCAAGCACAGGCCTACGTCAACATCTACCAGCGGAACAAACAATTATTCGCCAGCGAACAGGCACAATTCTCGGTCGGCACCGCGAGCGAGCAGAGTCTCCTGAGCCAGCAGCTCACGCTGTTGCAAGCGCAGCAGAATCTCGTAGATACGCAGGCCTCTTTGACGCAGAACACCGTGACACTCATCAAGGATCTCGGCGGTGGCTGGCGGTGGAGCGGAGCGACCGCCGCCGTGCGCCAGGACGCCGGCAACGGGATCCCTCCGCCATGAAGCGATGGCTGGTCGGGATGTTGATCATGGCGCAGGCGGGTTGCAGCAAGCCGCCGCCGCCGCCGCCGCCCCCTCAAGTGAGCGTCGTCAAGGTCGACCAATCGACAGCGCCGTTGATGCTGAGTCTGGTCGGGCGCCTGTCGGCCCTTCTCAGCGCGAACGTCACCGCGCGGGTCTCCGGTGTGTTGCTCGAGCGCAGCTACGCCGAAGGCAGCACGGTCAGGCGGGGACAACTGCTGTTCGAAATCGATCCCGCTTACTACCGGACCGTTCTCAACAACGATCTCGCGGTCCTTACCGAGGACCAGGCGGCCTATGCCTATGATCGGGTGACGGCGGAGCGCGATCGGAAGCTGCTTCCCGTGGGTTCGGTATCGCAGCAAACCGTCGATGACGCCGACGCAACCGAACGGACCGCCGCCGCGAAAGTCAAGGCGGATAAAGCCGCGGTCGATGGCGCACGAATCAATCTTGGCTATACCAAGGTCACCTCGCCGATTGCCGGGACCGCCGGGCAGCAGCAGGTGACGCAGGGTGCCATCGTCGGCAGCAGCACCAGCGACGCCGGCTCGGGCGGCACGCTGCTGACCACGGTCCAGCAGATCGACTCGCTGTACGTCAATTTTACCGTCAGCGCAACCGATCTCGTGACCTGGCGGCAGGCGCAGCAACACGGCCAGCTCGCCTTGGCGCAGCAGAACAAGACCACGGTACAGGTCATCCTGCCCGATGGCAGCACGTACGGCGCCATGGGCACCGTGGATTTCTCCGACAGCGTCGTCAACGCCACCACCGGTGCGGTGAACTTGCGCGCACTGCTGCCGAATCCACACCATGAGATCTTTCCGGGAATGTTTGTGACGCTGAATGTGAACTTTGGTGAGCGCACCAACGTCTTTCTGATTCCGCAGCGGAGCATGCAACGCGATACCGTTGGCGCCTTCGTGTTGACGGTCGGCCAGGACGGCAAAGTGCTGCGCAAGGACGTGACCGCCGCTGAGAGCTACGGCAACGACTGGATCGTCACCCACGGCCTCGCCACCGGCGATCAGATCATCGTGTCGGGATTGCAAAGCGCGCATGAGGGTGGCCTGGTCAAGCCCATTGCCTGGCAGCCGGCGGCCGCGCCGCGATGAATCGGTAGCGCGCACGACTGATGCCGAATTTCTTCATCGATCGTCCGATCTTCGCCTGGGTGGTGTCAATACTGATCTGCCTGATCGGCATCATCTCGATGATGGAGATGGGCATCGACTCCTATCCCGATATCGCCCCACCCGAGGTGACCGTCACCGCAACCTATCCCGGCGCCAACGCCGCCACCATGGAGTCCACGGTCACGCAGGTGATCGAGCAGCAACTGACCGGGATCGATAACCTGATTTATTTCAGCTCGACATCCAACGGCAATGGCACCGCCACCATCACCCTGAGCTTTGCCACGGGCACCAATGGCGACATCGCTGAAGTGCAGGTGCAAAACAAGGTCTCGCTGGCCCAACCCCTGCTGCCGAGCGAGGTCACGCAGCAAGGTGTGGTGGTTGCCAAGGCGAGCCCTGATCTGCTGCTGTTCTTGAGCCTGCAGTCGACGAATCCGTCGATCACGGCCGAACGCCTGAGCGACATCGTCGCGTCGCAAGTTCAGCCGGTTATCGCGCGGGTCAACGGGATCGGCAACACTTTTCTGTTGGGTTCCGAGTATGCGTTGCGCATTTGGCTGAATCCGGACAAGCTGCAGGGATACGGACTCTCGTCCACCCAGGTGGTGAACGCGATCACCGCGCAGAACGCTCAATTTGCGACGGGCGCGGTCGGTGCTGACCCGGCCGTCAAAGGCCAGGCTTTCACGGCGACCGTCTCGGGCGACGCCCTGTTTTCCTCATTGCAGCAGTTCAACGATATCATCCTGCTGTCGAACAGCAATGGTACCGTCGTCCGACTGGGCGACGTGGCCCGAATCACCTTCGGCGCGCAAACCAACGGCTCCTCCGCCGTCTATGACGGCAAGGCCGCCGGCGGCATGGGCCTCTATCTGCTGCCGGGCGCCAACGCGCTGGCCGTGGCCAAGGCAGTAAAAGCCGAGATGGCCGTGATCGCCAAGGACCTGCCGGAAGGCGTCATCTGGGCGGTCCCCTACGACACCACGCCCTTCATCACCGCCTCTATCCACGATGTGGTCGTAACCCTCGCCGAGGCGATCGCGCTGGTGTTCGTCGTCATGCTGGTGTTCCTGCAAAATTTTCGCGCCACCATCATTCCGACGCTGGTCATTCCGGTGGCTCTCCTGGGTACCTTCATCGGACTGTCCCTGCTGCATTTCTCCATCAATCAGCTGACGCTGTTCGGCATGGTGCTGGCCATCGGCATCGTGGTGGATGATGCCATCGTCGTGATCGAGAACGTCGAGCGCATCATGAGCGAGGAGCATGCGCCACCGAAGGACGCGACCCGCAAGGCCATGGGCCAAATCACCGGCGCAATCATCGCAATCACCGTGGTGCTGGCCGCCGTGTTCGTGCCGTCGGCCCTGCAGTCGGGCGCGACCGGGATCATCTATGCGCAATTCGCGCTGACCATCGCCATATCGACAACTTTCTCGGCGTTCCTGGCCCTGTCGTTCACGCCGTCCCTCTGTGCCGCCATCTTGAAGCCCACCCACGAGCAGGAGAAGAACCGCCTGTTCCGCTGGTTCGACCAAGGATTTGAAAAGATGAGAGGCCTCTACATCGGCCAACTAGGCGGCGCCGTGCGTCATGCCCCGCGCTGGATGGTGCTCTTCGTGCTGATCACCGCTCTTGCGGCTTTTCTCTATACCCGTCTGCCGACCAGCTTCGTCCCCGATGAAGATCAGGGCTTCATACTGGCGCTGGTCACCCTGCCTTCGGGCGCCACTCTGCAGCGCACCGACGCTGTGATGGGGCAGCTGCGCGACACGCTCCTGCACAGTCCGATCGGCAAGGACATCGAGGGAATGTTCTTCCCCGAGGGCTTCAGCTTCGTCGGGGATAGCGAGAACGTCGGCATGGCCTTCATCAAACTGAAAGACTGGGACAAGCGCTCGCATACGGCCATGCAATTGATTCCCCAGGCGAACCAATTACTCAAGAGCATAGCGGACGCGCAAATATTCGTGGTCAATCTGCCGACGATCAGGGGCCTCTCCCAGTTCGGCGGCATCGACATGTATCTACAGGCACGCACCGGTCAGTCGCGCACGGAATTGGCCCAAGCCCAAGCACAGCTTCTGGGTGCCGCGAGCAAGAGCGCGGTGCTCTATGGCATTCGGCCAAATTCGCTGCCCGATGCGCCGCAGTTGCAGGTGTCGGTGGACCGGGTACAAGCGCAAACCATGGGCCTGTCGCTCAGCGACGTCTACAACGCCCTGCAGATCCAGCTCGCGCCCTACTACGTCAACCAATTCACCTATGGCGGGCGGGTCAAGCGGGTCTTCCTGGAAGACGATGCGCCTTTTCGCATGGGGCGCGATGCCCTCGAGCACTCCTATACCCCCAGCGGCATCAGCAACGCGTCCACCGGCGCAACGAGTACGGCGGGCACAGCGACCAACACGAGCGGCTACCTGACGCCCGTCGAGCCGTCGGCGAGCGACACGTCGATCAGTCCCTACAACATGGTGCCGTTGTCCTCCGTCGTGAAAGCGGACTGGAGCATCGGACCGCAGGCGCTGCCGCGCTACAACGGCTACTCCGCCGTCGAGATCGTGGGTAATTCCGCGCCAGGCCATTCCACCGGCCAGGCGCTCAAGGTGCTCGACGACATCGTCGCCAAAACCCTGCCGCATGGCTATGCCGCCGACTGGACCGGCCAATCCTACCAAGAGCTCCTCGCCGGCAATTCAGCCACGCTCCTCATGGCGCTGTCGATCGTCGTGGTCTTTCTTTGCTTGGCCGCCCTCTACGAGAGCTGGTCGATTCCGGTGGCCGTCCTCTTGGTGGTGCCGCTCGGGCTCTTGGGGATGACGACATTCTGTCTGGCCGGTGGCGTACCCAACGACGTTTATTTCAAGATCGGCCTGGTGACGGTGATTGGTCTCGCGGCCAAGAACGCCATCCTCATCGTCGAATTCGCGATCGCCGGTCAAGCAGCGGGCCGCACGCTCTACGATGCCGTGATAGACGCCGGCAGGCTGCGGCTGCGTCCCATCTTGATGACCTCCATGGCCTTCATCATGGGCGTCTTTCCGCTGCTCATCTCGAGCGGAGCGGGCGCGTCCTCGCGCCATGAAATCGCTGCGGGCGTGATCGGCGGCATGCTGTTCGCCACGTTGCTCGGTCTGCTGCTGATCCCGATCTTCTATGTCTCGGTGCGGCGCGTCTTGGGCGATAAACTCGACGAGTCACGAACACCGGCCAATAGCGCAGCGCAACAATAGCCTGCCTGCCTCGCCGCGCGCTCCCACCGCCGCGCGCGTTTCAGCGGCAACGCACTGTGGATAACTTAAGCGCACCCGCTACGGTCATGCGCCCACTTCATCCCATAAGTAATCAGCAGTTCGTCATGCCTAATTGCTATGAGACCGAACGCGGCCTCTCGGGTACCGTAACTGGTCGTTTTCGCTTCCGTGGCTGGTCGCAAGGAGTATTCGTGAATGGCTGAGCTAGCGCACAGCGCCAAACCGGCGGTCGGTGTCTCGGAGTCGCCGGGATCGGCGCTCTGGCGCCAGGAGGATTGGTGGTCGATTTGGATCGGCTTGGGGTTGACCGCTCTCGCGACGACCCTGTTCGCCCATGGCCGCAGTATCAAGTGGCTCACGGTCGCGCCGCACAAATGGAGTCATGCTTCCGAAGTGGCCGCCCAGTTCTCGAACGACGGCGTTCGCTACCTGGCTCTGCTGGTCTCTTGGGCGGTGCTCTTCGGCCTCGGCGTGTCGGCGCTGCGTCTAAGCCTGTCGAAATTCCTTTTAGGGTTCGTGCCGCTCTTCGTGGTGGCGGGGCTATTGTACTTTCTGGGTCTCTGGGACCAGGCGTCGCATTACAACCTCGAACCGCCGCTGGTGGCATTGGCTCTCGGCTTGATCGTCTCGAACAGCGTGGGCACGCCCGGTTGGCTGGTACCGGCGCTGCGTGTTGAATTTTACATCAAGACCGGCATCGTGCTGTTGGGGGCGGGATTGCCGCTGACGCTGATCGCATGGGCGGGCCCGGTGGCCATTGGCCAGGCGGCTGTCGTCTCGCTGGTGACGTTCGGAACGATTTACTTCGCCGCAGTGCGTTTGGGATTGAATCCGCGGCTGGCCGCCACGCTCGGTACCGGCGGTGCGGTATGCGGTGTCTCCGGTGCGATCGCCATCGGCGGCGCCGTCGGAGCGAAGAAACAGGACGTGTCGATTGCGATCTCCCTGGTGGTGGGTTGGGCCGTCGTGATGATCTTCGTGCTACCACTGCTGGCGCGCTTTTTAAGTCTGTCGACGGGCGTCGCCGGCGCTTGGATCGGCACATCGGAATTCGCCGATGCGGCAGGCCTCGCCGCCGCGCAAGCCTACGGTGGGTATGCCGGCAAGGTGCAAGGCATCGCCGGATCCGCAGATGCAGCGGTGACCGCCTTCACGCTGATGAAAGTGATCGGGCGGGACCTCTGGATCGGCGTCTGGGCGTTCGTCTTGTCACTGGTCGCCACGGCGTTCTGGGAGCCCACAGGGATCGAGCGCCGCAGCGGAGCCGGCGAGATTTGGCGACGATTTCCAAAATTCGTGTTGGGCTTTCTCGCCGCCTCAGCGCTCATCACGCTGTTCACTCACGACCTTGATTATGCCGTCTACAAGCACGACGTGATCCCGGCGCTGGTTGGACCCCTTCAAGCGCTGCGAACCTGGGCATTCACATTCGCCTTCCTGTCCATTGGATTGACCACTCGATTCAAGGAGTTCGCCGCCGTGGGCGCCCGGCCTTTCTATGCGTTCACGCTGGGCGTGATGGTCAACGTCATCGTCGGCTATGTGCTATCGACCGAAGTGTTCGGGCCTTTCTGGAGCAATCTATAAGGGAGGATTTGTGAGCTGCGCCACTTGCCTTCATTTCGTGAACACTCCCGCACAGCTTGAAGCAGCGTTTCCAGGACTGTCCTCGCTGAGTTCGGCGTATGCGGCGGTCCGGTCGAACGATGGTCTATGCGCCGTGCATGATCGTTACGTCGCCGCCGACAGTCGCTGCCCTGCCCACGTCACGCAGCCGCCACGTCATGCAGCCGCGTAGCCGGTCTCGAGAATCCGCTGCATGAAGGCCTCGCACCGCGCCAGTTGTTCCAAGGCCACGAATTCGTTCGGTCGATGCGCTTCGGCAATGTCGCCGGGCCCGCAGATCACGCTCGGTACTCCCATTTGCTGGAATAGCCCGGCTTCGGTGCCGTAGGACACCTTGCCGACGGTGGGATTTCTCGAGAGCTGCATCGCCCACTGGACGATGGCGTCCGACTCGGCCGCGGCAAGCCCCACGGTTTGACTGGCCCACAAGAGATCAATGCCCGATTCGGGGTCGATGGCGCGCATTTCCTTCGCCAGCGTCTCGGCGTAGGCGCGAATCTCCTGGTAAAGCGCGTCGGGCGACGCCTGCGGCAGCGTACGCATATCGAATTGAAAGTCGCAGTCCTTCGGGATCACGTTGGCGGCAATGCCGCCGCGGATCACTCCGGTGGACAGCGTTGAATAGGGCACCGTGAAGCCGTAATCACGCTGCTCGAGTTGCGCCAGTCGATCCGCGATCTGACGGATATAGACGATGAGGCGCGCGGCATATTCTATGGCATTGACGCCATGGGTCACGTAACTGGAATGCGCCTCGCGCCCGCGCACGGAGCACCGGAATCGATGCGTACCCTTATGCGCGATGATGGGCTGCATGGAGGTTGGCTCGCCGACCACGCAACCGGCGGGACGGATGCCGTTGTCCTGGAGATCCCGGATGAGGCTTCGCACCCCGAGGCAACCCACCTCCTCGTCGTAGCTCAACGCATAGTGCAGCGGAGCATCGAGCCGGTCGGCATTGAGCGCAGCCACGAACTGCGGTGCCTGGTTCAGGATGATGCCGATGAAGCCCTTCATGTCGGCCGAGCCGCGCGCGTACAACCTGCCGGCCTTCTCGGTGGCGCTGAAAGGATCGGTATCCCACTGCTGCCCGTCCACCGGCACCACATCCGTATGGCCCGACAGTATCAGTCCTGGCTTGGGGGAATCGCCGAGCGTGGCGAAGAGATTCGCCTTCTTCCCCGAGGCATCATGAGTCAGACGGGTCTTCGCGCCATGCGAATGCAGATAATCCCGCACCCACTCGATGAGCCCGAGGTTCGAATCCCGCGACACCGTATTGAAGGCAATCAGTCGTTCGATCATGGCCCGCGCGCCGGGGCTCGGTACCGCTGCTGCTGCGGATGGGGGCGCTGCGGACGCGGACGCGGACGCTGCGGACACGGGCTGGGAAACTGCGTTCATGACGGGCCTTCATCGCCTGGAGTAAACGGTTACTGTACATCCCTACCCGGCTCCGATGCCACTAACCGGCTTGAGCCGTCAACTGAGGATCGTCGGCTGTCGGCGAATTGACCCGCGGCGATACGGGGTGGGCGGTCAGCCACTCGGCACGATAGGGTGAAAGCGCCGAGAACGCCGCCTCGGCGCTGCCCGTCAGCCAAGCGGCGTAGTCTCGGCGCCGTAAAATCGCCGGCATTCCCGATAGCGGGCCGCTGAGTTCGGCGAGCAGTTCATTGGCGGGGACCGTGATCATGGCGCAGCTATCGATCACATCGTCGCCCTCACTGGACCAGTGATCCCACAGGGCGGCCACACCGAACACACTGCGATCTCGGAGGCGGACAAAAAATGGCTGACGATACTGCGCGGCGGTGAGCTTCCATACATAAAATCCCGCCATGGGCAAAATACAGCGCCGACCCTGCTGCCACGCGCCGCGGCAGCTCTTCGACCGACCCATTCGCTGCGCATGAACGCTCCGGGTATGCCAGCCGGTCGAGGCACCCTCCACCCAGGCGGGTATCAACCCCCAGCGCAGCATGACCCCTTCGGTTTGGCCCGAATGCAGACGGACGGCCGGTACGAATTGGGTGAGCGCGACATTGTAGCGGGGTGCAAAGCGCCACCATGCCACGCCCGGCAGGAACTCGCGTTCCGCGGCAAGTTGGTCCGGTAAGACATAACGCTCGCACATGCCGGGTGAGAATACGGCCGGCGACGTTGCGAGACCGTGACCAATCGCCCTATTCGGGCGATTCGCAGCGAAGAGTTCAGCTCACGGACTGCTGCGGCAGCAGCAACGCTCGACCCTGCGCCGGCCACTCGGCGGCCGCGGATTCGGAACCCAACACGGCGGCGAGGTCCTGCAGCAACCCTGCGAGTTCACCGCTCATGACCGCAAAATCGATGTCGAAGCGTTCGGCCGCATCGACGTCGCTGGTTTCCTCGCCCTCGATCTCATCCTTGCCCATCTCGAGGAAATCGAGCCGCTTCACCTGCAACTGGTCGGTGAGGACGAAGGACACCCGATCGCGCCAGGTCAATCCGAGTCGCGTGGGATATTTTCCGCTGTTGAGATAGCCGCGGATTTCCTTGCCATCGAGGGGGTGCCGCGTATAGCGGATGATGGTCTTGGATTTGTCGGCCGTCTGCAGCTCCAGTTCATCATCGATGGAGAAGCTGCCCGGCGCCTCACCGCGCAGCAGCCATGAAGCCATCGCCGCGGGCAGTGATCGCGCAGTTTCGATGATGCGGGGTGCGAAGCTGCCCAAGGTGTCGCCCAAGGTTTCGATCAACGCCTCGGCGCGCGGGAGGCCGGCGGCATCGACGACGAACCAACCGCCGACCGGGTCGATCCAAGCGCGGGTGATGCGTCGGCGTGTCAATGCGCGGGCCCGCAATTCATCGGCAACGCGCAGGCGCAAATCGCGCATCTGTTTGCGACCGACGGGAAAGCCCTGCTCCTTCGCCTGAATCTCGGCGCGCTCCAGGGCGACCTGGCGGACGATGGAAGCCGGCAGCAACTTCTCATCGGTGCCGAGCGCAATCATATGCTGACCACCCACGGTGTGCAGCAGCCGGCCGCCGTGAGTCACCGGCACCCAGCCGCGGCTCGACATGTCGAAGGGGCCGCAGGGGGTGAGCACATGCCCCGCCAGCTCCGTTTCGAACTCGGCCGCGTGCAGCGTCCAATCTGCGGGTAGACGAAAAAAAACGAGGTTCTTGAACATGCCATCCGCGCATAAGGCGAGGCCGCGTACTTGACCACAACCCTGGCGGCTCCCGCAAGCGGAAAATTCAGAGCGCGAGGCGCGGAAATACTTTTCTGGCGTTACCCTCGAAAATCTTGTAGCGGTCCTCCGCCGAGAGCGGCAATGCATCCAGGTAACGTTTGGTATCGTCGTAATAGAATCCCGTCTCGGGATCGATGCCGCGCACCGCGCCCACCATTTCGGAGCCGAATAAAATATTGTCGGCAGGTATGACCTTGAGCAGCAGTTCGATGCCCGGCAGATGATAAACGCAGGTGTCGAAGAACACGTTCTTGAGCAGATGGTCGCCGAGCAGAGGCCGTTTCAAATCCTGCGCGAGCCCGCGATAGCGGCCCCAATGATAAGGCACGGCGCCGCCGCCGTGCGGAATGATGAAGCGCAGCGTGGGAAAATCCTTGAACAGATCGCCGGTCAAGAACTGCATGAAGGCCGTCGTGTCGGCGTTGATGTAGTGCGCGCCGGTGGCGTGAAAGTTCGGATTGCAGGACGCGCTGACGTGAACCATGGCCGGCACGTCGAGCTCCACCATCTTTTCGTAGAACGGATACCAATGGCGGTCGGTGAGCGGTGGCGCGGTCCAATGGCCTCCCGACGGGTCCGGGTTCAAATTGCAGCCGATGAAACCGAGCTCTCGCACGCAACGTTCGAGCTCGGCCACGCTGTGCTCCGGTGCCACGCCCGGGGACTGCGGCAATTGACACACCCCGACGAAGTTCGACGGGTACAACCCGACGACGCGGTGAATCAAGTCGTTGCAGGCCTGGGTCCAGCGTCGGCTGGTGGTCTCATTGCCGATGTGATGCGCCATCGCCGAGGCGCGGGGCGAGAAAATGGTGAGATCCGTGCCGCGCGCCCGCTGCAATTTCAACTGCGCATTCTCCAGGCTCTCCCGGATCTGATCGTCGCTGATCGGCGTGAGTGCCTCGAGCGACAGGTCGAGGTTGCCCTTGAGACCCGCGATCTGCGCGTCACGAAAGCCTTGCAGCGCGGCCGGCGCGGTCGTGTAATGTCCGTGGCAGTCGATGATCATGTCAGCTCCAATACAGACGGGTGGGATTGTCGACCAGGATTCGCGCGCGCAACCCCTCATCCGGGCAGATCTCAGCGAACAGGTTCACGAGTTCCCCGTCGTTCGGCATGTCCTTCGAGATATTGGGGTGCGGCCAATCGGTGCCCCAGAGGATACGCGACGGGTCGACGCCGATCAGCGCCTGCGCGAATGGCACCGCATCCGCGAACGGTCGCTTGCCCACCGATACCCGCTCGGCGCCGCACACTTTGATCCAGGCCAGGGGATTCTCCTTGAACAAGGCGAGCAATGCCTGAAACGGTTTCTGCTGCAAACCCTCCGCGGCCTTGACGCGGCCCATGTGATCGATGATGAAGGGCACGTCGATGCGCGCCAGCAGGTCTTGTTGACTGAGGATATCTTCCGCATCGAAGTGCAGCACGATGTGCCAACCGAAGGGCTTGATCCGTGCGACCAACCGATGGAACACGTCGAGATCGGGCACTCCGCCCAAGTGCTTGACGAAATTGAAACGAATGCCGCGGATGCCGCCCTCATGCAATCGCCTGAGTTCACGGTCGGTCACCCCATCCTCGACGCAGGCGACGCCGCGGTAGGTGCCGCCGCTCGAAGCGATCGCATCCAAGGTCACGTCCATCTCGGTGCCATGACAGCTGGCATGCACGATCACGGCGCGGGAGATTCCCAATCGTGCATGAAGCCTGCGAAGATTCTCCACCGGCGCATCGGGTGGCGTATAACTGCGGTCCGCCGCGTACGGAAATTTGACGGCAGGTCCGAACACATGACAGTGGGCATCGCAGGCGCCGGCCGGCAATTGCACCACGGGCTTGACGGGATTCGGATCGGGCGGCAAACAGCTCTTGAACGGATTCTTGGCCGGAATGGTCATGCTCCGATCTCCTTGTGATAGGCCGCCTCGTCCTCGAAGTACTTGAGGCCCGCCTTGGCGAGATTCTCGCGCATGCCGTAGATGTCGAGACCGAGTTCCCCTGCCTTGAGGCGCTCGCGATTCGTTGCCTCTTTGGCTTCACGGGCGGCTGCGGCCTTGGCAACCGCGGCGGCGCGCGACTTCGGCACGACCACCACCCCGTCATCATCGGCGACGATGACATCGCCCGGGTGCACCAGCGCGCCGGCGCAAATGATGGGTGTGTTCACCGAGCCGACGGTGGCCTTGATGGTGCCCTTGGCGTGAATGGCTTTTGCCCAGACGGGGAAGCCCATGGCCTTGAGGTCCGCCGTGTCGCGAACCCCGGCGTCGATCACCAGCCCGGCAGCGCCCTTGGCGAGGAACGAGGTCGCCAGGAGATCACCGAACATGCCGTCGTTGTTCGCGGATGAGGTGCCGAGCACCGGCACGTCACCCTTTTGCATGAGCTCGGCGGCGACGTGCAGCATCCAATTGTCGCCGGGATGGGCGAAGATCGTGAGTGCGGTACCGCACACCTTGGCACCGGGATAAATAGGGCGCAGGTAGGGTGCGAAGAGGCCCACCCGGCCCATGGCCTCGTGCAGGGTGGCGACGCCGTACTTGCCGAGCTCTGCGACTTGCGAGGCCTCCGGCCGGCCTATGTTTCTAACCGCGATTCCCGACTGTCCGATCATGGATGGCATTCCTGGTAGGTGACCGATGGCATTATCACGTATAATATCAAGGAATGAAGGCCATATCTGTTATGCCGATTTTGAATAGCGAGGCGGGACTGCCGTGGATTTGAAGCAGCTGGACTATTTCCGCCATGTGGCGGAACTCGGCAGCTTCACCCGCGCGGCGGCTTTTCTCTCGGTGGTGCAGCCGGCCTTGAGCCGCCAGATTCGGCAGCTGGAAATCGAGCTCGGCCAATCCTTGTTCGAGCGCAATGGACGTGGTGTCGTGCTGACGGAAGCCGGCGCGCGCCTGCTCGAGCACGCGCGCGGCATCCTCGCGCAGATCGGACGCGCCCGTCAGGAGCTGGAGGACCAGCGCAATGGCGATTCTGGACATTTCACGCTCGGCCTGCCGCCGAGCCTCGGCAGCACCGTGACGGTGCCGATCGTGAAGGCCTTTGCGCGCTCCCTGCCGAATGCGCGACTCGCCACCGTCGAAGGTCTGTCGACGTACATGCTCGAATGGCTGAACTTGGGTCGTGTGGATTGCGCCTTGGTGTACAACGCCACGGCCACCGCCAGCGTCGATTTGCAGCCGCTGCTCGAGGACCCGCTGTACCTGGTCTCTCGCGCGGCGGGCGCGTTGCCGGGGCTTCCGGCGAACTCGCAGGCTGCGAACCCGGCAGCGGTGACGTTGGACGATCTGGCGGAACTTCCCCTCATCATGCCGAGCCGACCGCACGCCATGCGGATGGCGGTCGAGAATGCGCTGGCCGCCGTCAACCGCAAGGTGCGGGTGGTCTACGAGATTGAATGCATTCCTGCGGTGATCGATCTCGTTCGGCAGGGTCACGGATTCGGCGTGCTGCCGCGCAACGCCGTGCGCGTGAGCCATTGGGCGGATGACGTGACGATCACGCCCATCGGTGACCCGCCGCTGCACGTGGCGTTGTCCATCGCCACCTCGTCGCAGCGACCGCTCGGGTCCCTGCCGCGCAAAGCCATCGATCTGATCCGCGACATCGTGCGCCGCGAGATTCATTCCCACTCCATCGTCAAGGCCGCCGTGAGCGGCACCGAGTTTGCATGAAAACCGCCGACGACTACGAGAACATCCCGGGTACCTACGTCTACGATGCGAAACGCGGACGAGTGGGCTATGCGCTCAACATGTTCTGCATGTCGCTCAATCAGGCTGCGAATCGCGCGGCGTTCAAGGCGGATGAGGCCGCCTATCTCGATCGCTTCAAGCTGACGGCGGAACAGCGTGATGCGGTGCTCAAGCGTGATTGGCTTGGCATGTTGAAGGTGGGCGGCAACATCTACTACACCATCAAGATCGCCTTCTGCGACGGCCTGACCTTCCAGGATGTGGCGGGCATGATGTCGGGAGTGTCGAAGGACACCTACGCGCAAATGATGCTCGCGGGTGGCCGCAGCCCTGAAGGGAATCGCTACAAGACCGTGCCGCCCAACGGCAGTGCGGCGCCCAGTGGCAGTGTGGCGCCGACCGGCAGTGCGGCGTTTAACGGCAGTGTGGCGCCCGACGGCACCGCTGCTACCGACAGGGAGCCTTGACCATGGCGAGCATCGTCGCCGGCATCGCCTGCTCGCATGTGCCCGCCATCGGTGTCGCCATGGACAAGGGCATGACCGGTACGGCGTACTGGGAGCCGCTGTTCAAAGGATACGAGCCCGCGCGCGAGTGGCTCAAACATTTGGCGCCGGACGTCGCCATCGTGGTGTACAACGACCATGCGTCGGCATTTTCCTTGCAGCTCATTCCCACTTTCCTGATCGGTGTCGCCGACACCTTTCCCATCGCCGACGAGGGCTTCGGACCGCGACCGGTGCCCGCCGTCCGGGGGTCGCCGCAGCTGGCCTGGCATCTGGCCGAATCGTTGATCCTCGACGAGTTCGACATGACCATCGCCAATGAAATGCCGGTGGATCACGGGCTCACCGTCCCACTGTCGGTGACCTGCGGCCAGACGGCTGAGTGGCCCTTCGAGGTGATCCCGCTGTGCGTGAACGTGGTGCAGTATCCACCGCCCACCGGCGCCCGCTGTTTCAAACTGGGTCAGGCCATCGCCCGTGCGGTGGCGAGCTACCCGGAGGACTTGCGCGTGGTCATTTACGGCACGGGCGGCATGTCGCATCAGCTGCAGGGCGAGCGTGCCGGACTCATCAATCGTGAGTTCGACACCGCCTTCCTCGACAAGCTCACCGCGGATCCCCTGGCCTTGACCCGGATCTCGCACACCGAATACATGCGCGAAGCGGGTTCGGAGGGCGTCGAGATGGTGATGTGGCATGTCATGCGTGGGGCGCTTGGGATGAATGCGGCCGAGGTCTATCGTCACTACCATGTGCCGGCGTCGAACACGGCGGCGGCGTTGATGATTCTCGATAACAGGAGCGCAACATGAAGGTTTGTCTCGCCGGTACCGGCGCATTCGGCATCAAGCACTTGGAGGCCCTGGCGAAAATTCCGGATATCGAGGTGATTTCGCTCGCGGGCTCGAGTGCCGAATCCGCACGGCCGGTTGCCGAACAATGGAAGATCCCCCATTACACCGGCGACCTCGCCGAGAGTCTGGCGCAACCGGGACTCGATGCCGTTATCCTGACCACGCCCACGCAGCTGCATGCCGCACAGGGCGTTGAGTGCATGCGCGCCGGCAAGCATGTGATGATCGAGATCCCCATGGCCGATTCGGTTGCGGATTCCGAACGCCTGGTCGCCATCCAGCGGGAAACCGGCGTCATCGCCATGGCGGGGCATACGCGACGTTTCAACCCCAGTCATCAATGGATCCACAAGCGCGTGGCGGCCGGGGAACTCAAGGTGCTGCAAATGGATGTGCAAACGTATTTCTTCAGGCGCACCAACATGAATGCCTTGGGCAAACCGCGCAGCTGGACCGATCACCTGCTCTGGCACCATGCCTGTCACACCGTGGACCTGTTCGGCTATCAAACCGGCGAGCCGATCACTGAAGGGTTCGCGCTGCAGGGACCCATTCATCCGACGCTCGGCATTGCGATGGACATGAGCATCGGGCTGAAAGTGGCATCGGGCGCGATCTGTACCCTGTCGCTGTCCTTCAACAACGACGGACCCTTGGGCACATTCTTTCGCTATATCTGCGACAACGGCACGTATATCGCGCGTTACGATGAATTGCTGGACGGCAAGATGAACCCCATCGACGTGTCGCAGGTCGACGTGTCGCTGAACGGCATCGAACTCCAGGATCGGGAATTCTTCGCGGCAATCCGTGAGAAGCGCGAGCCCAATGCCAGCGTGGCGCAGTGTCTGTCGGCGATGCGAACCTTGGGCAAGCTGGAGACCCAGCTCAAGGGCACTTGAGGCGGCTTGGGCGGCGCGGGCGGCGCGGCGCGCCTAAGCCGCCTCGAACGGCAGGCCGACATAGTTCTCTGCGACGCTGGTGAGCGCGGCGTTCGAACTCTCGAGGTAGTCGAGTTCGGCGAGTTGCAGGCGGTGCGCGAAGGCGTCGTCAGAGAACTTGTGGGTCACGGAGGTGAACCACCAAGAGAAGCGTTCCGCCTTCCAGATTCGGCGGAGGCAGGTTTCCGAATAGCGATCGACCAGTTCGGTGCTGCCCGTGCGGTAGCGTTCGACCAGGGCGCGGTAAAGAATACGCACATCCGCGGCAGCGAGATTCAAGCCTTTCGCGCCCGTGGGCGGTACGATGTGGGCGGCGTCACCCACCAGGAAGAGGCTGCCGAAGCGCAGCGGCTCCACCACGAAGCTGCGCAGCGGCGCGATGCTCTTCTCGATCGAGGGGCCGGTTGTCACCGCGTCGGCGACCTCGGCGGGCAGCCGCCGTCGAAGCTCATCCCAGAAGCGCGAGTCCGGCCATTCCTCGATGTTTTCATCCGTCGCGCACTGGACGTAATAACGGCTGCGGGTTGGGGAGCGCATGCTGCACAAGGCGAAACCGCGTTCATGGTTGGAGTAGATCAGTTCGTGGGTCGCGGGCGGCACGTCCGCAAGAATGCCGAGCCAGCCGAAGGGATAGACCCGCTCGAAAACTTGCATGGACGTTTGCGGAATGCTGCGCCGGCACACCCCATGGTAGCCGTCGCAACCGGCGATGTAGTCGCATTCGAATTCGTGAGTGCGCCCTTCGTGGGTGAAACGTACCGACGGGCGGTTGTCCATGAAGCCTGCGACGCTGACCTCGGAGGCTTCGAAAAAGATCTTCGCACCGGCGTCGATGCGGGCCGCCATGAGGTCCTTGGTCACTTCGGTCTGCCCGTACACGGAGACCGCCTTGCCGGTGAGCCCCTTGATGTCGATCCGACAGGTCCGTCCGGCAAATCCGACGGCGAATCCGTCATGGACCAGCCGGTCGCGGAGCAATCGATCGCCGACGCCCGCCTCGATCAGCAACTCCACGGTCCCTTGCTCCAGTACGCCGGCCCGAATCCGGCCCTCCACATAATCGCGCGACTGGCGTTCGATGATGACGCTGTCGATTCCGTTCACGTGCAACAACTGGGACAGCAAAAGCCCTGAGGGTCCGGCGCCGATGATGGCAACTTGGGTGCGGTTCATGGTTGAAGCGTAAGCGGTGACACATCTCGCGATTTGCACGAAGCCGGTGCAGGCTGGTACTTATCCGTCAATCACCCAGGAGCGGCGGCGAAACTCAGTGGGGCTTACACCGGCATGTTTGCGGAAGAAACGGCAGAAATAGGCGGGATCCTTGAAGCCTAACTCGGCGGCGATCATTGCCACGGGACCGGCGACATAAGTCAAACGGCGCCGCGCTTCGAGAGCCAACCGCTGCTGTACCACCTCGAAGGCGGTTCCTCCCGCGAGATTCACGCACAGCCGATTGAGGCTGCTTTCGGACCAGCCGAGTACGTCGGCGTAGCGGCTCACCGGCCAGTGTTCCAGATAGTGGGCCTCGATCAATTGGCGGAATCGACTCAACCGGTCGACATCGGGGCTTCCGACCACGCCACGAGGAGCGGCCTTCGATGCGCTGGTGGCGAGCACCGCCAGCAATGAGCAGCCCAACCATCCGCTGACAGGCGCCATCACACTGTCCGGCTGTTGGAACTCTTCCAGCAATGCCTCGAACAGCCGCGACAGGCGCGCAGCCAGTCCGGTATCGGTCGAAAGATCCAAGATACGCGGCGCGTTGAACAACGCGTTGATGGGGGCGCGATGCACGGCACCGGCGATGCCGGTGAGGCGGCCCAATTCCAGGGTGAACACATAGCCGAGCGTGTCGGCTTCGAAACCGAAGCCATGAACGGTTCCCGCCGGGATGAGGATGAGAGAAGGTCCCGAGAGGTCGGAATGAGCATCGTCCAAGTCCACCGCCGCCTGCCCCGCGGTGATGTAAACACATTGGCTCAAGCCCACATGCCGATGGGTGCCGATTCGCCAGAGATACTTGCTGCTTCGAGAGCGGATGGTCTCGATATGAAGTGGATCGGTCTCGGTGGAGGCGGACCGTTCGCCGTACAGGGCGAAGCTGGGAATTCCGCGGCGCATGGAGCGACTCTTGGGCATCGCCCCACGCACCTCGGAAAGGCGATCGGATCAGGCCGGTTTGGCCGCGAATACCTTGCACCAGCCGCCGTTCGGGACCGAATGGCCGACGAAAATATTGCAGCCGCCCCTGGCATCGCCCGCCTTGCCCTGGAACTGGGCGCACACACCGCAATGCTGACCCGCCTTATAGGTCGGGTTGGCGGCAGCGCTGACGGTGCTCGCATTGGTGACGAAACCCAACGCCTTTGCCGTCGGATCGTTCTGATCGAGGGCCGGCAAATCGGCGGCTCCCGCGGTATTGCCGATCAACCCAAACGCCGGTGCCAGGGCACCGGCAATCAAACCGCTCTTGACGATCGAGCGACGTGAGAACTTCTTTTCCATTGATGCATCCTTTGGTGGAGACTCGAGACATGATCCCGCGTTTCGCGGGGCTGATGTCATAAATTACTTTAATAGTTTACACCGGGCTTCGGACAACGCGACGGGTGCAACGTCACGGTGTTCGATGCATGGACCAGCGCAATCTCAAATCCCAAAGGTGAAACAGCAACCCGAGTACGAGCCAAGGGGCGATCCCCTGCCATTCGTCACCCTTGAGTGCGCCGCGTAGTGCAAGGAGTAACGCAGCCCCCGCACCGCCGTTGACCAGCAGGTCGAGCGGACGGAAAACCGCTGTCCCGCGGATACGAATGAGAAGCAATCCCATCGTCTCAATCGCCATGAACACCAGGATTAAGTCAACAATCAAGCCTCCTTGAAACAGGCGGTTCACGCTCTCTGCTGTCTGTCGCGCGTGGCCGTCAGGCGCGCGCGACTCCCAGAAGATGCGCGAGATCCTTGAAGAAAATCCGCGCATGCGTCAGCGGCTTGGCGCGCACCAGTTTCTTGTGCATGTAAGCCTGCCAGGTCAGACGCTGCACATCCTCATCGCGACAAATGTGCACGAAGCGCTCGCGCCGCTTGTCGCTCGAATACCAGAACCGTTGCATGATGCCGAGCACGAAGAACACCAGGCCATGCGCACGCATGAAACGCTTCCGAGCGCTGCGCAATTGCCGCACATCACCGGTCTTCAGGAACTCATGCACCGCGTCCGCGGCAAAACGCCCTCCCGCCATGGCGTAGTAGATACCTTCGCCCGAGGCCGGCGCCACCACGCCGGCGGCATCGCCGGCGACGACGATGTCGCGGCCATTGTCCCAGCGCCGCAGCGGCTTCATGGGAATTGGTGCACCCTCTCGGCGGAGGGTCGTGGCACCATCCAAATTCGCAAGCTTGCGCAAGTCGGTGGTCGCACCGCGAAGCGAAAACCCTTTGTGCGCGCTGCCCACTCCGATGCTTGCGGTCTCGCCGTGGGGGAAAATCCAGGCATAGAAGTCCGGTGAGAGCTTGCCCTGATAGTAGACGTCGCAGCGGGTCGCAACGTACTCATCGCCCGGGGTCTTCGGCACCTGGATGATTTCGTGATAAGCCGCCACGTAGCGTATACGGTCGGCACCGGGGATGCACTGCTTGGCAACTGCCGAGCGGGCGCCGTCGGCACCGATGACGGAGCGCGCGCGGATTCGATGCTCCGCATCCGGCGTCCGATAATGAACCACCGCCATGCCGTCGGTGTCGCGGGAGATCTCCTCGAAGTGACCCACCCGCAAATCCGCGCCGCATTGCTTGGCACGCTGGCGCAAGTAGTCGTCGAAGCTCTCGCGATCGACCATCCCGACGAAGCCGCCCTCGATGGGCATATCGACCGCGGCCTGGGTTGGGGAGACCATGCGCGCGGAACGAATCTTCGCCACCAGCAGCGAATCGGGAATCTGGAACTCCTCGATGGCCTTCGGCGGAATGGCTCCGCCGCAGGGCTTGATCCGCCCCGCTCTATCCAAGAGGCATACGCTGTGGCCCTGCCTTGCCAGATCCATGGCAGCGGTCGCTCCGGACGGACCACCGCCCACCACCACCACATCGAAAGTTTGAATTGGGTTCGTCATGCGAGCACCACCGTTGCATTAGAAGATGAAGGGGATTTTTCTTTGGTTTCCGACTCGACGCGCGCGGCAAGCCGTGCCGCGACGAAGAATAAGGCTGCCTCGAGGCTGAAAACGATGGCGAATGCCGCCGTCGGTGAATTGAGCAACGAGCGGCAAAGATCGACGATACCCGTGGCGCACACGCCGCCGAGCGCGAAGCCCAAGGCCTGGGCCGCGCCCCAGAGCCCCATGCGCGTCCCGGCGCTGCCCGCCTCACCGCGCTGCGCGAGTTCCATCATCGAACCGATGGCCGCGACGGCGAATACGCCGTTGCCGAGGCCGAGAGCAAATACCGACGCGCGCAGTGGCCACCCTGGGCCCATGACCGCAGCCGCGGCCATGCTGGCGAGCGCAATCGCCGACGCGCAGCAACCGCCGATGGTCCAGAAGCGCAGCGTACCCGCGCGCCGCACACCGCTGCAGAGCAGGCCGACGCAGAGCATTCCGGCAAGCGACGCCGCATGCCACGAGCCGGACAGCTTGGTCGAATCGCCCAACGAGTAGCCGAACAGCAAGCCGCTGAACGGCTCGAGCAGCAATTCCTGCGCGCTATAGGCGAGCATGGACACGAACACGAACAGCGTGAACCTGCGGCTCTGCGGATCGGACCATGCCCGGCGCAGCGCCGGACCGAAACCACCGGCCCGTGCCGTGCCGGGCACCGACGCCGGTGCAGCGCCGCGCTCACCGGGTGCGTCCCCGCCACGTGGGTCGCTGCCGCCGGACTGCTCCACCTTCCACACCGCCGTCAGGGCGATGAGAAAGGCCGCAGCGGCCGCCATGGCCGTGACTTTGAGCAACCTCGGCGCCGAAAAAGGATCCAGGAAATGTCCGACCACCGTCGAGGTGACGGCGAAACCGGCGATCATCATGATCCACATGATCGTGGCCGCCGCCGCGCGGCGCCGGGCTTCCACCCGCTTGGCCATCAGCGCCAGCAGCGACGTGCCGGCTGCGCCCACCCCAACGCCCACCGCGCCGTAGGCGATCACGGCCAGCATCAAGCCCCATGCGAAATGCCGTGGCATGCTGACCGCCGCGCACGCACAGAGCACGCCGCCGACACCGAGCACCGCCATGCCGCCGATGATCCAGGGAGTGCGCCGGTTCCCACGATCGGAACCATAGCCAAAGCGGGGGCGGATGAGCTGCACGACGTAGTGCAGGGCCACCAACACTCCGGGCAGCAGCGCCGGCAAGGCGTATTCGACGACCATGACCCGATTCACCGTGGAGGTGACCAGCACCACGACCGCACCCAGCGCCGCTTGCACCAGACCCAATCGGAAAATCCCCGACCATCCCAGCGGCCGGGCGTTCATGGCGTCAGCCCCTTGAGGGCGAAGGCACTCACCAGCATGCCGCTCACATAGAGAGTCACGCCGGTACCGTTGTACCAGGGAGCGAGCTTGCGGGGATCAGAGAGGAGCCGACGCATCAACAAGAGTTGCGCGCCCAACAAGAGACCGACGGCGAGCGCCTGATGCGGCGCTCCCCACGCCGCGAGCAGCGCAACCACCACGAACTGCGGCAGCGCCATCGCCACGCAGGCGATCTCTCCGGCATGTTCGGCACCCAGGCGCACGGGCAGCGAACGGACGCCGCAGCGCTTGTCGCCCTCGATGGACTTGAAATCATTCAAGGTCATGATGCCGTGTGCGCCCAGGCTGTAGAGAACGGCAATGACGATGGTCCTGGCCGACGGCGTCGTGCCGCCCGCCAGCACCGCCGCGCCGGTCACCCAGGCAAATCCCTCGTAGCACACGGCGCAGGCCAAATTTCCCCACCAGCCATTTTGTTTCAAGCGCACCGGCGGTGCGCTGTAGGCCCAGGCCAGCAGCAATCCCATCGCGGCGGCGCCGAACACCCAGCTACCCAGAGTTGCCGCACAGAGCAACGACAGCCCGGTCCAAAGAATCGCGACGAATAAACCCCAGTGGCCCGGCATGCGGCCGGAGGGGATCGGCCGGTTCGGCTCATTGATGGCATCGACATGCCGATCGAACCAGTCGTTCACCGCCTGACTGGAGGCGCAGAGCAGCGGTCCGCACAGCAGAATGCCGGCGCCGATGACACCCCAATGCCCGCGCCAGGCCACACCGGCCGACACCGCGCCGCAGGCGAATGCCCACATCGGCGGAAACCAGGTGATGGGTTTCAATAATTCCAGCACCACGGAAGGTGCGGGGGTCGTCGGGATCAACAGGGTTTCGGAGGGACGTGACATGATTCTTGCAAGAACTCGCTATTCGGATTGATCGCTGTCGGCGGAGGCCAATTCGCCAAGCCCGTAGCGGCGCAGCTTGGCGTACAAACTTTGCCGGCTCAGGCCCAATATCTCGGCCGCCGATGCGCGGTTGTCACCGGTGATCTCGAGCGCGGCCTCGATGCACAGTTTTTCGATCATGTCCGTGGACTCGCGCACCAGGTCCTTGAGCGGGACGCGCCCGACCAGTTCGGTCAACTGCTCGACCGAGCGCGGCTTGTCGCGGCTGATCTGTCGATCGAAAATAACCCGCTGCCCCACATCGCGGATCGTGAAGCCGTAACACGGCTCCTCGCCATTGAGCACGGACACCGCACAAATCTCCACATCGCTGCTCGAGCCATATTCGCCGCGCAATTGAGTCGCAAACAGGCGCAGCGCGCCATGCTCGCGCAGCTGCGCGGTGAGCAGATTGAAATCGACGCCGGGTCGCCCGAGCCACCGTTCCAGGGGCTCGTTGCGCGATTGCTCTTCGGTCGCGAGCTGCACCAGATCGAGAAACGCCCGATTGGTGAACAAGATACGGCCGTCCAAATTCGTCACCACGAATCCCTCCGGCGCGCTCGCGACGATTTCGAGCACCTTGGAGTCCTGCGTTGCCATCAGGGACGAACGTTCGGCCGTGAGCAACGCCAGCCGGATCAAGAAGAACGATGAGCGCTCCTCGCGAAACAAAGAGGCCGAGACCCGAAACTCCTGCGTTCCGTCGACGGAATGCGCGACCACGTCGCCGGTACGTCCGGTGGCGCGTACGGCTCCCAGCAAGCTCTGCAGCGCCTGGGTGCCGAGTTCATCGAAACCTTCCGGAAACAGCCGACCCACCAGACGGCGCGAACCCTCACCGAGCAGTCGTCCCGCCGCCGGATTGGCTTCCAGAACCTTGCGATTACCCGCATCGACGATCAACACCGCCTCCGAGGCCACTTGGAACAACAGACGGTGCCGCGCCTCGGTCTGACGCAGTTTCAGATATTCACGCTCCATCGACTGCTGCGCACTCACCAGCTGTTGCTGGAGTTGCGTCAGGGATTGCATGCTGCGACCGAAGGCAACCACCCGCCCCGCCGTGTTGATCTGCACGGCGGAGTACATCACGGGCAGATCAGGACCATGGTCGGCGAGGTGGTTCACGGTGCGCCACCGCGGAAACCCCGGGTTGTTCGCATCACGCAACAAGGCTTCGACCTTGGCGCGGCTGTCGCTGTTGACGGTATCCACCCAGGCCTTGCCCATCCACCTGTCAGTCACTGTATTGGGCAGCGCCTCGCTGCTCACCGACACGTCGTAGATCAAGCCTTCACGGGGGTCCGAGACGACCAGCGCCACATCCGAAGAGGCCGCTATGAGGCGGCCCGCAGTCTCACTGTCGAGATCGCTCAGCCATTGCTTGGCAACGCTAAAGTGCTTCACGCGCCATATTCCGAACAAACGCTCATGGGTGCTGTGCCAAGCGGTCGGCAACCAATGCGCGCAGGTGCTCGGCGCGCTGCACGGCCATGGGACCATCGTCGGCAGTGGCGTCGGCCCCCATCAAAACGGCCAATTCCGGCCTCGCCACGAGCACCGGACCGCCCACCATCACGGCGACGAGCCGATTGCGCGAGGCCTGACGGATCGCCCGGATGAACTCCGCGACACCGTCGATGCGGCTTTCGCTGCCCACCGATATGCCGACGACGGCAAACCAATGCGCCCTCACGATCTCGAGTATGTCGGCGTTGGCGTCGGGAAACTCATGCCAAACCTGCCATCCTGCTTTGCGCAGAAACTGAGCCACGATGGTGATGCCGAACGTATGCTGCTCCCCTGGCAGAGGCGCCAGCAGGATGTTCCGATCGACATCCTGCACGCTGGATTCGCCGCGAAACTCGGGACTCAGCTCGCGCAACAGGTGATGCAGACGGCACAATCCCACCGTCACTTGCATGAAATCGCATTGGTCCTCTTCCCAAAGCAGCCCCAGCTCACGGGCTGCCGGCGCGAGCAACCCCAAGCACACCGCCTCGAGCGAAGCACCGCGCTGCCGAACCGTTTCCACCAAGGCTGAGGCCACACTGACATCATGCGCGAGCAACACCCGCACCAACTCCTCGACGTCGCCCGCGTCAGGGCCCTTGCCATCGAGTCGCTCGCCATCGGGCCTCGCCAGCGTGGCATCCCCCAGGCCGGCACGTTCTCTCTGGGCGCAAGTCAGCGGGGCTCGCCTCGCCAGAACCAGCCGAGGAACGATCTCCCCTTCGATGGTCCGGACCAATCGCGCCATCCGCTTATCGGAGTCACCCGGATCACGCTCGATCGCTTCTAGTCGCATCTGGCTCCTCCTCGGAGAACCCGGCTCATCGTAGGGCGGACCTTCTCAAGTTCTGATTTGGATGTCAAGTTAGGTTTACGTATCGTTTTGTTGACAGTCATCCGCAACCCGTCTAAGGTTACGTCAATGCCGCTTTACACACCCGAAGAAAGACTGCGCCGCGACGCCTCTCCTTGGACGTGGGTCCAGGGCCTTCTCGCTCCCATCCAATTTCTGGTTTTCCTGGTGAGCGCCGCGCTGGTGGTGCGATTCCTGCTCACCGGGAATGGGTTCCAGGCAGCGACGATCTCCGTCCTGGTCAAGACCCTGGTGCTCTACACCATCATGGTGACCGGCTGCATTTGGGAACGCGACGTCTTCGGCAAGTACCTGTTCGCGCCGGCTTTCTTTTGGGAGGACTTCGTCAGCATGTTCGTGCTGGCGCTGCACACCGCCTATGTGGTCGCGTTGGTCTTCGGCGCCCTGCACGCCCGCTACCAGATGTACATCGCGCTTCTCGCCTACTCGACTTACTTGTTGAATGCGGCGCAGTTCCTCATCAAGCTGCGCAAAGCGCGCCTCGAGGGTGCACCTTCACGCAAGTCGCCGGCCGCCATCGGTGGCGACAACAGCCAAGCGGTGAGCGCATGAGTCTGGAATCCACCGCAGCCCCTGTTTCCTGCGCCCCCGTGACGATCGCAGGCGCCGCGCGGGTGACGACCGAGCGCGGCCAGCGGGAGGTCTTTTGCGGTCTCACCGGAATCATCTGGCTGCATCGCAAGATCCAGGATGCGTTTTTCCTCGTGGTTGGATCGCGAACTTGCGCGCACCTCATTCAGTCCGCGGCAGGGGTGATGATCTTTGCCGAACCGCGCTTTGCCACGGCCATCATCGACGAACGCGACCTCGCCGGGCTGGCCGACGCCAATGTCGAACTCGACCGGGTCGTCACTCAATTGCTGACGCGGCGTCCCGACATCAAATTGCTGTTCTTGGTGGGTTCCTGCCCTTCCGAGGTAATCAAACTGGATTTGTCGCGCGCGGCACTGCGCCTGTCCGGTCGTTTCTCACCGCAAGTCCGAGTGCTCAATTATTCGGGCAGCGGCATCGAGACGACATTCACGCAGGGTGAGGATGCCTGCCTCGCCTCGCTGGTGCCGAGTCTCGAAGCGGAATCGCCAGCGCCGGTCGCCGCGCCCGTGCACGGCCCCGCACAAGCCCAAGGCCGCGCCCAGGCGCAAAGCGCCGGGAATCTCCTCATCGTTGGCGCGCTGGCCGATGTCGTTGAGGACCAGATCCGCTTGCTGCTCGCCGACCTGGGGATTGCCCGCGTCGATTTCTTTCCGCCGCGGCGTTCCACCGAAATGGCCCAGGTCGGGCCCCATACTCGATTCCTGCTGGCGCAGCCCTTTTTGGCCGATACGGCACGAGCCTTGGAGGCGCGGGGCGCAAAACACCTGGCCGCACCGTTTCCGCTGGGCGCCGAAGGCACGTTGGCGTGGTTGCAGGCGGCCGCTTCGGCCTATCACATCGAGGACGGTGAGTTTCGCCGGGCCACTCAGCCGGCCTATGAACGCGCACGACGCAGCCTGGCACGCTACCGCGACCAACTTGCCGGCAAGCGCGTGTTCTTTTTCCCGGATTCGCAGCTTGAAGTGCCGTTGGCGCGCTTCCTGGCGCAGGAAATGGGCATGGTATTGGTGGAAGTCGGCACGCCCTTTCTACATCGCGGGCATCTCGCGGCCGAACTCAGCCTGCTGCCCGAGGGGACTTCCGTGGTGGAGGGTCAACACGTGGAGAACCAGCTCGATCGCTGCCTCGCAGCCCAGCCGGATCTCGTGGTCTGCGGACTCGGCCTCGCAAATCCGTTGGAGGCGCGCGGCTTGACGACCAAGTGGTCGATCGAATTGGTTTTCACCCCCATCCAGGGCTTCAATCAAGCGGCGGATCTGGCAGAGCTCTTCGCCCGGCCGCTGGTGCGTCGTACCCGGTTGGTGGCCTGACATGCAACTCACCGTCTGGACCTACGAAGGACCGCCCCATGTCGGCGCAATGCGGATCGCCACCGCCATGCGGGACGTGCACTACGTGCTGCACGCACCCCAGGGCGATACCTATGCGGATCTGCTGTTCACGATGATCGAGCGTCTGCCGCGCCGCCCGCCGGTGACCTACACCACGTTCCAGGCCCGCGATTTGGGCAGCGATACGGCGGATCTGTTCCAGCGCGCCGCGGCGGAAGCGTATGAGCGCTTCAAGCCGAAGGCCATGCTGGTGGGTGCCTCCTGCACGGCTGAATTGATCCAGGACGATCCGGGCGGACTCACGCGCGCGCTACATCTGCCGATCCCCGTCGTGGCCCTCGAATTGCCTTCGTATCAGAAAAAGGAAAACTGGGGCGCGGCCGAGACCTTCTATCAAATCGTGCGAACGATGGCGACGCCGCAGGCGCCCGCGCCCGGCTTCAAGCGGCCGGCCCGCGAACCCGGCACCCAACCCAGCTGCAATATTCTGGGTCCGACCGCCCTGGGCTTCCGCCACCGCGACGACGTGCGCGCGGTACGCGAGATCTTGGAACAGCTCGGGCTCGCCATCAATGTGATTGCACCCTTGGGAGCGAGCCCTGCGGATCTTGCGCGATTGGGCGAAGCCGATTTCAACGTCGTTCTCTATCCGGAAATCGCCCATCAGGCCGCGCAATGGCTGCAACGCACCTTCGATCAGCCATCGATCAAGAGCATTCCCCTGGGCCTCCACGCGACGCGCGAGTTCATCGAGGAAGTGGCCCGCGTTGCCGGCGTCGACCCGGCCCCGGCCTTGCAGGGCACACCGTCGCATGCCGGTTGGTATTCACATTCGGTCGACTCGACCTATCTCACCGGTAAGCGCGTGTACGTGTTCGGCGATGCGACCCATGCCATTGCCGCCGCGCGTATCGCCGCCAAGGAGCTGGGATTTACCGTGGTGGGTCTCGGCACCTACAGCCGGGAGTTCGCCCGCGACGTGCGCGCAGCGGCAGCAAGCTACGGCATCGAAGCACTCATCACCGACGATTATCTGGAAGTCGAAGCGCAGGTCGCCGAACTTCAACCGGAATTGATGCTGGGAACCCAGATGGAGCGGCATATCGCCAAGCGGCTCGGGATTCCCTGCGCGGTCATCTCCGCGCCGGTGCATGTGCAGGATTATCCGGCACGCTACTCACCACAAATGGGTTTCGAAGGTGCCAACGTGCTGTTCGACACCTGGGTGCACCCGCTGATGATGGGACTGGAAGAGCATCTGCTCACCATGTTTCGCGGTGATTTCGAGTTTCATGACGCCGCGCCACCCTCGCATCTCGGCACGACCGCCGCCAAACCTCAAGCACTGCCGCCTGCCCAACCGCTGTCTCAGCCGCAGCACGTGCAACCGGGCGCCACGGCTGCCGCGGGCGGTGCCGCGCCCAGGAGCGTCTGGTCACCCGATGCAGAGAAAGAGCTCGGAAAGATTCCATTCTTCGTGCGCGGCAAGGCCCGCCGCAATACCGAACGATTTGCCGCTGACCGATCCGTTGAATTGATTACGGTGGAGACGCTTTACGATGCCAAAGCTCACTACAGCCGCTGACGGCGCCACAATCCGCTTCGTCGTCGTGACCATGGACAGCCATCTGTCCAGCGCCACGATGCGAGCCGCGGGGCGCCTGCGACGGGAGTACCCCGGGTTGACCCTCGAAATTCATGCCGCCGACGAATGGGGCAGCGATCCGGCCGCTCTGGCCCGCTGCTGCAGCGCCATCGCCACGGCCGACATCGTCGTCGCCACCATGCTCTTCATGGAAGATCATTGGAAACCGCTGCTGCAAACGATGCAGGAGCGCCGTGAGCACTGCGACGCCATGGTATGCGCCATGTCCGCCGCCGAGGTGGTGCGCCTCACGCGACTCGGCAGTTTCAGCATGGACGGCAAACAGACCGGCGCGATGGCGCTCCTCAAGCGTTTGAAGCCCAAGAAAAAAGAGGGCACGGGCGGCAGCAAGACGGCCGGCGCCGATCAGATGAAAATGCTGCGCCGGATTCCGCAACTGCTGCGCTTCATTCCCGGCACGGCACAGGACGTGCGTGCCTATTTTCTGACGCTGCAATACTGGTTGGCGGGCTCCGAGGACAACATCGTCAACATGGTCCGCGTGCTCATCAGCCGGTATGCGACCGGCGCCCGCGCGAGTCTTAAGTCCAGCGCCAAGGTGGCGGCGCCCGTGGCCTATCCCGACGTCGGTGTCTATCACCCGCGGCTGCAGGGACGCTACAGCGAGCGAGTCGAGGATGTGCCGTTCGCCCCGGGCCCCAAGGGAACGGTGGGCGTCCTGATGCTGCGCTCGTACCTCCTCGCCGGCAACGCGGCGCACTACGACGGGGTGATCGCCGCGCTGGAGTCCAAGGGTCTGCGGGTCATTCCCGCTTTTGCCTCGGGCCTCGATTCCCGGCCGGCCATCAACCAGTTCTTCGTCAAGGAGGGCATCACCCAGATCGATGCCCTGGTGTCGCTCACCGGCTTCTCGCTGGTGGGTGGGCCCGCCTACAACGACTCGAAGGCTGCCGAGGATGTGCTCGCGGACTTGGACGTGCCTTATTTGGCCGCTCATCCGCTCGAGTTTCAGACCTTGGATCAATGGGGCGCATCCGAGCGCGGACTGCTGCCGGTGGAAAGCACCATCATGGTGGCGATACCCGAACTCGATGGTGCGACCGGGCCCACGGTGTTCGGCGGCCGACCCGGCGGCGCCGGCGTCACCTGCACCGGGTGCGCCAATGCCTGCACCTTCACCGCATCCGATTCAGCCGCCGATATGCATTCCTGCCCGGAGCGGGCGCTGATGCTGGCGGCCCGCATAGCCAAGCTGGTGGCAATGCGTCGTGCCGCACGTGCCGAGCGCAAGGTCGGCATCGTTCTGTTCAATTTTCCGCCCAATGCCGGCAACACCGGTACCGCAGCCTATCTGTCGGTGTTCGAGTCGCTGTACCGAACCCTGGCGGGCATGAAGGACTCGGGTTACCGGGTCGAATTGCCCGCCGACGTCGATGCCCTGCGCGAGAGCATCATCAACGGCAACGCCGGTCAGTACGGCGCGCTCGCCAACGTTCACAAACGCATCCCGGCCGCCGACCATGTGCGGCGCGAACGCTACTTGAAGGAAATAGAGTCGCAATGGGGGCCGGCACCAGGTAAGCAACAAAGCGACGGCACGAGCATCCACGTGTTGGGCGAGCGCTTCGGCAACGTTTTCGTCGGCGTGCAACCCGCCTTCGGTTTCGAAGGCGACCCCATGCGGCTCCTGTTCGAGGGCGGCTTCGCGCCCACGCATGCGTTCTCCGCCTTCTACCGCTTTCTGCGCGAAGATTTCGGCGCGCACGCGCTGCTGCATTTCGGAACCCATGGCGCACTCGAGTTCATGCCCGGCAAACAATCCGGGATGTCCGCGCTCTGCTGGCCCGATCGGCTGATCGGCGATATGCCGAATCTCTATCTCTATGCGTCGAACAATCCGTCGGAAGGCACCATCGCCAAGCGCCGCATCGCCGCCACGCTCATCAGCTATCTCACTCCGCCGGTGACCAATGCGGGCCTCTACAAGGGGCTGGTCGATCTGAAGGACTCGCTGGAGAGCTGGCGTACGTCGGAGAAGAGCGACGCGGCACAGGAATCGCTGCTCGAGACGATTCAGGCGCAGGCCGTGGCACTCGACCTGGCGGCAGCGGAACCGCGCTGGCAGCCGCATACCTCGGACATCGCCATCACCCGCTTGAGCGCAGCGATTCTGGAACTCGAATACACCTTGATTCCGCATGGGCTGCATGTCGTCGGGCGCGCCTCCTCGGCCGCCGAGCGGGCTGATTTTCTGCTGGCGATGGCGGAGTCGAAGCTGGGTTTGCCAACCACGGATCGTGAGGTCCTGCGGCTCGCGGTGAACGCGCTGATCGACGGCAAGAGCGTGGCAGAGGCGCGCGAGCTGGCTCATCTGCCGGCCACCGACGCGACCCTCGAGATGCTCGACGAATTGGCGCAAAGCAATCGACATCTTTGCAACAACGGCGAAATCGGTGCCATTTTGCATGCGCTGGACGGCGGCTTCCTGCGGCCCGCGCCCGGCGGTGACGTGGTGCGAACACCGACGGTACTGCCCACGGGGCGAAATTTGCATGGCTTCGATCCGTTCCGCATTCCGAGCGCTTTCGCGGTACGCGATGGCGCCCTGCAGGCGAAGCAGTTGATCCAGCGGCATCTCGATGACGGCAATACCTTCCCCGAATCCGTGGCACTCGTGCTCTGGGGCACGGATAACCTGAAAACCGAGGGCGGCCCGATCGGCCAGGCGCTTGCGTTGCTCGGCACCCGCCCCCGCTTCGATTCTTACGGACGCATCGCCGGTGCCACGCTGATCCCGCTCGCGGAGCTCGGCCGTCCGCGCATCGATGTCATGATTTCACTGTCCGGCATTTTCCGTGATCTGTTGCCGCTGCAGATCAAGCTGCTGGCCGAGGCTGCCTTTCTCGCCGCCTCGGCCGAGGAACCGCTGGAACAGAATTTCGTGCGCAAGCATGCCCTCTGCTATCAAGCCGAGCATGGCTGCGACCTCGAGACCGCAGCGCTCCGGGTGTACGGCAACGCCGACGGCACCTATGGTTCGAACGTCAATCATTTGATCGAGAACAGCCGCTGGGACGACCAGGGCGAGCTCGCCGAAACCTATACGCGCCGGAAGAGTTTTGCCTACGGCCGCGCCGGCCGACCGGTACAGCATGCGAAGCTCCTCGAAAGCGTCCTTGCCGATGTGAGCATGACCTACCAAAACTTGGATTCGGTGGAGCTCGGTGTGACCACGGTGGACACCTACTTCGACACCTTGGGCGGTATCAGCAGCGCGGTGAGCCGTGCCAAGGGCGGCGCGGCCACCCCGGTGTACATCGCCGATCAGACGGCGGGAACCGGCGTGGTACGCACCCTCTCGGAACAGGTGGCGCTCGAGACCCGCACCCGCACGCTGAACCCCAAATGGTATGAAGGCATGCTGGAACACGGCTACGAGGGCGTTCGGCAGATCGAAGTGCACGTCACCAACACCATGGGCTGGTCCGCCACCACCGGTGAAGTGCAGCCCTGGGTGTATCAGCAGATCACCCAGACATTCATCTTGGATCCGGAAATGCGGGCACGGATCGCAAAGCTGAATCCGACGGCCTCGGCCAAGGTGGCAAACCGACTGCTCGAAGCGTCGGAGCGCAAGTTCTGGCAACCGGATGCGGCCATGCTCGCCGCACTGCGCTCCGCCGGCGAAGAATTGGAAGATCGACTCGAAGGCATTTACGAAGAGGTTGCCGCATGAATACCGCCACCGTTCCGGTTTCAAATTTGAAGTTTCGGACCAGCCGGCCCATCGATGGTGAGGGCAGCGTGCAAGTGCCGCTCGATCCCAACTTGAAGATCGGCAATGCCAAGGTCTTTGCCGTGTATGGCAAGGGCGGCATCGGCAAGAGCACCACCTCCTCGAACCTGTCGGTGGCGTTCTCCAAGCTCGGCAAGCGGGTGCTGCAGATCGGCTGCGATCCGAAGCACGACTCGACCTTCACCCTCACCAAGAAGCTGATGCCCACGGTCATCGACGTGCTCGAATCGGTGAACTTTCATTCCGAAGAGCTGCGCGTCGAGGACTTCGTCTACCCGGGATACAACGGCGTCATGTGCGTCGAGGCGGGCGGCCCTCCGGCCGGCACCGGTTGCGGCGGCTACGTCGTCGGGCAGACCGTCAAATTACTGAAGGAACATCACCTGCTCGAGGATACCGATGTGGTGATCTTCGACGTGCTGGGCGACGTCGTCTGCGGCGGCTTCGCCGCACCGTTGCAGCATGCCGATCGCGCGCTCATCGTCACCGCCAACGACTTCGATTCGATCTTCGCGATGAATCGGATCGTCGCGGCCATTCAGGCCAAGTCGAAGAATTACGCGGTCCGTCTGGGCGGTGTGATTGCGAATCGCAGCGCCGGCACCGATCAGATCGACAAGTTCAACGAGCGGGTCGGACTCAAGTTGATGGCGCGCTTTCCCGACCTCGACGTCATTCGCCGCAGCCGCCTGAAGAAGGCGACCCTGTTCGAGATGGAGGACTCGCCGGAGCTCGACGCCGTCAAGACAGAGTACCTGCGGCTCGCCCAGGCGCTCTGGGACGGCACCGATCCGCTCATGGCGGAATCGATGAAAGATCGGGATATTTTCGACCTGCTGGGGTTCGACTAATGGCTGCTCTCGACTACATCACCCGTCGCGGGCAACTGCAGACGTACTTCGATCGTACCGCGGTGGACGCGTGGGCACGCTTGACGTCGACGGCTCCCGTGAGCAGGATCCGTGCGACGGTGCGCGCCGGCCGCGATCGAATGCGCGACACGCTGCTGTGTTTCCTGCCCCCCAATCTCAAGGGCAAACGCCTGCTCGATGCCGGTTGCGGCACCGGTGCGCTCAGCGTGGAAGCCTCGCAGCGCGGTGCGGACGTGCTCGCCATCGATCTGTCCCCGACTCTGGTGCAACTGGCGGCGGACCGTTTGCCGAAGCAGCTGGCCGGCAGCATCGACTTTCGGGTCGGCGACATGTTCGATGCCGGACTTGGCCGCTTTGACCATGTGGTGGCAATGGACTCGCTCATTCATTACGCCCTCGGCGATGTGGTCCGGGTACTGGCGGGATTTGCGGGCCGCACCGAACGCTCGATCGTGTTCACCTTTGCACCGAAGACCTTCGCCCTCACGTTGCTCTGGTGGGCGGGCCGGGCGTTTCCCCGCCGCGATCGCGCGCCGGCAATAGAGCCCATCTCCGAACGCGCGTTGCGCCGCCGATTGGCCGCCGAACCCAAGCTCGCGGGCTGGCAGGTCGGTCGCACCCGCCGCATCGCCAGCGGCTTTTATAAATCTCAAGCTATGGAGCTCATCAAACTATGAAACCCATCCGTGAACGTCTCGTGCAACGCTGGATGCGAATCGGTACCGAGTTCCTGCCCTTTGCGGATGCCGCCAGTGCGGAACTGCCGCTCGGCCGGCTGCTGCGGCTTTCACTCTTTCAGGTGACGGTGGGGTTTGCGATGGTGCTCTTGATCGGTACCTTGAACCGGGTGCTGATCGTGGAACTGGGCGTACCCGCCTGGCTGGTTTCCTTGATGGTCGGTTTGCCGCTGGTGTTCGCCCCGTTCCGGGCCTTCATCGGTTTTCGGTCCGACGTGCATGTATCGGCCCTGGGTTGGCGCCGCGTGCCCTATATTTGGATGGGCACCCTGCTGCAATTCGGCGGTCTTGCCATCATGCCCTTCGCACTGCTCATCCTCTCCGGCGATACGCATGGGCCCCGTTGGATAGGCCAGTTCGCCTCGGCACTCGCCTTCTTGCTGGTGGGCGCCGGCATGCAGACCACGCAGACGGCGGGCCTGGCGCTCGCGACTGACCTCGCCACCGAGGAGACGCGACCGAACGTGGTCGCCCTCATGTACGTCATGCTGCTGGTCGGAATGGTGGGTGCGGGACTCGCCTTCGGCAGGCTGCTCGCGGTATTCAGCGAAATCCGCCTGATCCAGGTGGTCCAAGGTGCTGCGGTCGTCACCATGGCACTGAACCTCGCGGCGCTCTGGAAACAGGAAGCTCGCGGCACGGTGCGCAAGATCGTGGCCAGGACCAATGCGACATTCCGCGACTCCTGGCGGCAGTTCACCAAACAGAAAAATGCGATCCGCTTTCTCATCACGGTCGGCCTGGGCACCGCTGCATTCAACATGCAGGACATCGTACTCGAACCCTATGGTGGCGAGGTTTTGCACCTGCCGGTTGCGGCGACGACGACGCTGACCGCGATGCTGGCGTTGGGCATGTTGGCGGCCTTTTTGATCGCCGCCCGCTGCCTGGTTCATGGCGCCGACCCCTACCGCATCGCCGCCTATGGCGCCGTGCTCGGCTTGTTCGCGTTCGCCGGAGTCATCATGGCGGCGCCTCTCGAAGCGCCGCTGATGTTTCGCCTCGGCGTACTCGCGATCGGCTTCGGTGGCGGCTTCTTTTCGGTGGGTACACTCGCCGGCGCCATGGCGCGGGAACGCAACGGCGAAAGTGGTCTGGCGCTGGGTGCCTGGGGCGCCGTGCAGGCCACCTGTGCCGGCCTCGCGATCGCGCTGGGCGGTGCGGTCCGGGACGGCATCGCCAGTCTCGCGGCGCACGGTTCCTTGGGAACTGCGCTGATGGGCGCCTCCACCGGCTACGCCGCGGTTTACCAAATCGAGATCGTGTTGTTGTTTGCGACATTGGTGGCCATCGGGCCCTTGGTACGTTCTGGACTGAAGGCAGCCGAGACCGAGGAAACCGAATACAAACTTGCTGAAGCTTCGAATTGAATTTTTACCGGAAGGGGACTTCGTGATGAATACTGGTGCTATCACAGGCTATTTTGACGTTGCGCAAATCGCGCTCTACGTGTTTTGGATCTTCTTTGCAGGCCTACTGGTCTATCTGCATCGGGAGGACAAACGTGAGGGCTATCCGCTCGAGTCCGACCGTTCCGGCGGACGCATCACGGTGCAGGGCTTTCCGTCGATGCCGATGCCGAAGACCTACACGCAGCACGATGGCGACGTGACCGTTTCGCCGCGCGACGAGGTGGACCCCCGTCCCATCCTCGCCAAACCGTTGGGCGCCTATCCCGGGGCACCTCTGGTGCCGACCGGCAATCCGATGCTCGATGCGGTGGGTCCGGCGTCCTATGCACTGCGCAAGAATCATCCGGACACCCTGATCGACGGGACGATCATGATCGTGCCGAGAAGGGTCGCCAAGGATTTCTCCGTGTCATCCAAGGACTTCGATCCGGTCGGCATGGAGGTCTATGGTGCGGACCGCGTGTTGGGCGGCGTGGTCAGCGAGATTTGGGTGGATCGGGCGGAAGCGCAGATTCGCTATCTCGAGGTCAAGACCACCAACGCGCGGAATGTACTCCTGCCCATCACGTTCGTGAAATTCGATCCCTTGAGGGGACGGGTGAAGGTCAAATCGATCCTGGGCTCGCAGTTCGCAACGGTACCCGGCCTCGCCAATCCCGATCAGGTCACACGGCGCGAAGAGGATCAGATCTGCGCCTATTATTCGAGCGGTCATTTGTACGCGACCGCCGCCCGCGCGGAGCCGCTGCTATGAGCCACGACGACTTCGACTTCGAGCCTGTGCGTGGACTTCCGGCCCTGCTGCCTGCCGGCGAGACCCTGCTCTGGCAGGGAGCCCCCGATTGGAAATCCCTGGCGATTCGCGCCTACCACGTGCGCAAGGTAGCGATCTATTTCGCGCTGCTCATCGTGTGGCGGTTGGGCGTTGGGTTCCACGCCGATCACGACTGGTCAGCGATGGCCGTGTCATGCCTGCTGCTGGTGACCATGGGCAGCATTGCCATCGGCGTGCTGGCAATGCTCGCCTATCTGAATGCGCGGTCCACGGTGTATTCGATCACCACTCAGCGCGTGTTGCTGCGGCACGGGGTGGCGGTGCCGCTGACCATGAACATTCCCTTGAAACACATCGATGGCGCCTCGCTCAAGTCGTTCGTGAATGGTACCGGCGACCTTTCCCTCGCCTTGCCGAAAAAGCAGCGTATCGGCTACCTCATCAGTTGGCCGCATCTGCGGCCGGGGAAGTACGCGTATCCTGAGCCGACGCTGCGGGCGATCGGCCAGCCGGAAGCGGCCGCCGACATACTGGCCAGAGCCCTGCAGGGGGATCCGAACATAGAACCCGCTCTGGCGTCGCTGGGTCGGACCGCGTCGGGCCTCGGCGGTCGGGGCGCAGCGGTCCCCGGCGGCGCGACGGCGCCCGGCGCGACGGCGCCCGCCTCCACCCGCCCGCGCACGTCGGCGCGCGGTCATTCACCTGCGGCCGCCTGAGGCGCGCGGTTATCTTGAGCAATTTGAAGGAGTCATCATGAGTCAGCTTTTCATGAGTCGTGGGTCGAGCAACGACAAGGTTCCACAGGGCTTCATCATTGCTGCGGGCGTGATGGTCGTCGCTTCCCTGGTGATGGTGAGCGTTGCTCGCCTCACCGGCTATCAGCCACCCCAGCCGCCCCCAAGCGCCATCGTCGAGCAACGCGACTTCCGCTTCGTGGACCGCGCCGATGGCGCGGTATTGGTCTATGACTCGGCGGACGGTCACCTCGCCTACACCGTGGAGCCGAGCACCGAAGGCTTCGTTCGCGGTGTGCTGCGCGGCCTGGTGCGTGAACGACGCGCCGACCGCATCGGTTCGACCCCGCCCTTCCGGCTCACCCATTGGGCCGACGGGCGGCTGTCGCTCGACGACCCATCGACCGGCCGACATGTGGATCTCGAAGTATTCGGGCCCACCAATGCCTCGGCATTCGCTGCTATCCTCATTGCGGATGACGCACACAAGGTAGCGGGCGAAGCGCACAAGGATCAGCTCGCGCAGAAGGACCGCTCATGATGGACGAAGTCATTGAGATCGATTCGGCACGTGCGGCCACGCGCAAGGCGGAGGCGAACACGCTTTTGAGTCCGCGCTTCTATACGACCGACTACGCTGCCCTCGAGAGCCTGGACATGACTCCGGTGCGCCGCGAATTCGATCAGATGATGTCGGTGTTTGCGCGCGATGTGAACAAGGATCACTTCGAACGCAACGCCCAATTCGACGCCGAGGTCAAGAAGCTCCCGGCCGACTTGCACCAGGAGTTTCTGGACTTTCTCATCAGCTCGGTAACCGCCGAGTTCTCGGGTTGCGTGCTGTACGCGGAGATCAAGCGGCGGGTGAAGAATCCCGACGTGCGCGATCTCATGGGGTTCATGGCGCGCGATGAAGCGCGCCATGCCGGGTTCATCAATCAGGCGTTGAAGGACTTCGGTGTCGGCGTCGATCTGGGGTTTTTGCGGCGTGACAAGAAGTACACCTACTTCCGCCCCAAGTTCATCTATTACGCCACCTATCTGTCCGAAAAGATCGGCTACGCGCGCTACATCACGATTTTTCGTCATCTCGAGAAGCATCCCGAGCAGCGCTTCCACCCGATATTTCGCTGGTTCGAGCGTTGGTGCAACGACGAATTCCGGCACGGCGAAGCGTTCGCACTCATCATGCGCTCCAATCCGAAGCTGCTGCGCGGCCACAACAAGCTCTGGATCCGTTTCTTCCTGCTGGCGGTCTTCGCCACCATGTATGTACGAGACCATGACCGTCCCTTGATGCACGAGGCCTTCAAGATGGATCCCACGGAGTACGATTACACCGTGTTCCGCATCACCACGGCGATCTCCAAACAGGTGTTTCCCATTTCGCTCGATCTGGACCATCCGACGTTCCGTGCGGGCCTCGAGCGGCTGCGTCGCATTGGCGTCGCCACCAAGTCGGCCAAGGCCCGCGGCGGCCTCGTCGGCCGGTTGCAGCGGGTGGGCCTCGGAGCTGCGGCGGCGTTCACTTTCGTCCGTCTTTACCTGCTGCCGGTCCAAACGCATGCCCTGCCCGACAACGTCTGCATGGCGCCGGCCTGGTAAGCGATATGGGGCTTATGACCTCGGACTTCGGTGTGCCGGCGGCCTATGCGGTATTGGTGTGGTGGTTCGCAACCGGGATCATCCTGTTCCTTGATGGATTACCGCAGCATACCTTCCGCTGGAGCATCACGGCGGCGACCGCGGTGCTTGGTGTGGCCGCCGGTGTGCTGCATTCGAGCGCGGCCGATGCCACGGCCGCCGGCGCTTTCACCGCTTTCACCTGCGCCATCCTGTTCTGGGGTTGGCTGGAGATGAGTTTCTTGATGGGTTTCATCACGGGACCGCGTCGGCATGCATGCCAGGAGCGCTGTTCGGGCTGGCGGCATTTTTTTCATGCCACGTCCGCCATCATCTACAACGAAATTGCAACGCTGGTGGGTGCCGTCGTCATCCTCGTGCTGACGTGGGGCTCAGTCAACCGCGTCGCCCTGGGGACCTACGCTGTGCTGTGGGCGATGCGAATCAGCGCCAAGCTCAACTTGTTCCTCGGCGTCCCCAACCTCGGCGAGAAATTCCTGCCGGCGCACCTTCAGTACCTCAAGAGCTTCTTTCGCCGCCGTGCGATGAATTTCCTGTTTCCCGTCTCGATTGCGGTATCCACTGTCGTCGTGGCGGCCTTGGTGCGGCGCTTTCAATCAGCTGCCGACGCCTATCATGTGACGGCCTATGCGTTGGTGGCCAGCCTGCTCGGCTTGGCGGTGCTGGAACACTGGTTCATGGTGCTGCCGCTTCCCAGTGAAAAGATGTGGAAGTGGGCCATGCGCGCCCCCAGTCAGCCCGGTGTCACCGCAAAAGCGCCGTGAGGCCTCCCCGACCGTGAACCATGCCGATAGGCAAACACGCGGGTGAACTCGGCGCCCAGAAGAAATATCTGCGCCGAATAATAGATCCACAGCAGTAGCACCACCATCGAGCCTGCTGCGCCGTAGGCAGAATTAAATGAGCTGCGGCCCAGGTAGACCCCGATCAGCGTCTTGCCGATGGTGAACAACAAAGCTGTTACGGCAGCGCCAATCCAGACATCGCTCCAGGCGATGCTTTCGCGTGGAATGTACTTGTAGATGAAGGCGAACAGCACCACCGTCATGGCGAAACCTATCAGCAGGTTGATTATCGGCAGCAGGATGTCCAGGGCGGGAAAGGAACTGCCCAACCAGCCGCCGAAGGCCGCAAGCACGGCGCTTGCAATCAGCGACACCAGCAGCAAGAAGCCGACCCCGAGCACCATGCCGATGGACAGTACCCGGCCGCGAACCACGCGCCACCAACCGGCCTCCCGCTTTCGGCGCGGCGATTGCCAAACCCGATCGAGGGCATTTTGCAACTCGCCGAACACACTGGTGGCGCCGACCACCAAAGTGACGACGCCGACGGCGGCGGCGAGACCGCGTTTGTCGCTGTAATGCGCACTCGCCATGAGTTGTTGGATGGTGGTCGCGCCAGCTGGACCGATCAAGCCTTGTAGTTGCGCCAGCACCTGCGATTGCGCATTGCTGGCGCCGAACACATAGCCGGCAATTGCCACGGCAATGATGAGGATGGGTGCAACCGAGAACACCGTGTAAAAGGCGAGCGCCGCACCCAGGCTCGCCGCATTGTGTTCCAGCCACGCCGTGATGCACTCCTTGCCGATCGCGACAAACTCGGCGCTGCGTCCCAGCATCGTGCGCCTTGTCGCCGTGGGATACATTTCCTTCACGGCCGCAGCTTACGCCGCGATCGCTCGATCACCTCATTCGGATTGGAAGCATCGTCAGGGTCATTCGCAAAGCCGCCCGGCTGCGATACCGTCGGCTGCTCGTGCTCCTCCTTGGCCTTGGCCTGCTCAGCATCCGAGTGCGAATTGTCGTGGGACGGACCATGGGATTCCTGCATACACTCTCTCCTGTCGCGAGTATGAGCGTAACGTAAGGCCTGCCGGCGCCCCTGCGCTACGCGGGGCACCCGCGAGCGCCCGTAGGCGCCCGCCGACGAGCATCCCGGGCACCCCGGAGCAAGAACCTGGTTTATTCTAGAGGTCCATGCCCGAGCAGTTCGATGTGTTGGTGGTGGGAGCCGGCGTCGCAGGCCTGCAGACGGCGCGAATCCTTGCCGAGGCCGGTCAGCGCGTGGGCGTCATCGAGGCCCGCGATCGAATAGGCGGCCGAATCGCGACGCGGCGCATCGACAGCGCCGCGGGTGTGATCATTCCGGTGGAATTGGGGGCCGAATTCATTCACGGCCTGCCAAGCGAGACCTGGAACTTGGTGCGCGAGGCGGGTTTGCAAACCTATGAACTCGACGGCGCCATGCGATCGTACTCGCAAGGCCGCTTGGCATCGGCTGATGAGACCGCCGACCCCAGTGCCGTGCTCGAGGGCATGTCCGCTTGGTTGTCCCGTCAGCGGGTCGGCACCGATCCAACGTTCGCGGATTACCTGCAAAGTGCCGGGATCGACGGCGACGAGCGCCGCCAGGCCATCCGCTATGTCGAGGGCTTCAATGCAGCCGATCATCGCGTGATCGGCGTGTCGGCGCTCGCCCAGCAGCAGCAGGCCGAGGACAGCATCCAGGCAGACCGGCTGTTTCATGTCAGCGCCGGCTACGACGCCATCCCGAGTTACCTCGCCAATCGGTTCGTCGCCGCGGGCGGCATCCTCATGTTGGAACGGGCCGTGACCCACGTCGATTGGACGCCAGGATCGGTGACGGTGGGCGGTCAGCACGAGGCGGGCACTGCCTTCCAGTTCACGGGCAAATCGGCGGTGATCACCCTCCCCCTCGGGGTTCTGCAGGCCGACACCGTGCGCTTCTCACCGCGGCCAACGCCTATATTCGAAGAGGTACGCCGCCTGGCCATGGGCCACGTCGTGCGAGTAACGCTCCTGTTCCGCGAACGTTTTTGGCCGGCGGATACCCGCTTCCTGTTCACCGACGCGGGCACCCCCGCGACCTGGTGGACGCCGAACCCGGCCGACACTCCCCTGTTGACGGGCTGGGTGG